>Ga0209062_1000169_pt1 | contig 245850 bp, 237 predicted proteins | sample Coa_R2_2_FD_187158 | JGI IMG/M metagenome (GOLD analysis project Ga0209062, IMG submission 187158) | Surface soil microbial communities from Centralia Pennsylvania, which are recovering from an underground coalmine fire - Coalmine... | ecosystem: Environmental > Terrestrial > Soil >... | reverse complement strand
GCAAGGCTCGCTTCCGACCGGCTGGCTCGCCTTTGTCGGGAGGGAGTCGAACCCTCTGGATCGCTACGAAAGGTTTCAGCTCGTTTGACGACCATCCTCCTTTCCTGCTCTCCTGACGCTACCGCATTGCGCTTCGCTCCATGCGGATTACGAACTACGCACTTGCATCAATCCCTCCCCATCCGGCTCGCCATCCACCGCTTCACGGCCGGCAGCCGATCGATCGTGCGAAACATCAAGCGCTGCAGGCTCAGCCGCACCGGCCCGGCATCCACCGCGCCGTTCATCGCCTGCAGCGAGTTGCGCACGGCGCGGAAGGCATAATCGCGCATCGCATCCTCGTAGCCGCCGATCGCCTCGAACAGGTCGCGCTCGCCGCGCGCGGCGGCGACGAGCGCGCGTTTGAGCCGCACCGCGTCCTCGAGCGCCATGTTGGCGCCGATGCCGCGATAAGGCGTCATGGCGTGGATGGCGTCGCCGACCAGCGTCACGCGACCGGTCGGCCATGGCGCCACCGGGGTCGAGGTGCGGATCGAGAACTGCGACAGTGTGGTCGGATCCGCAAGCGCGATCAGGTCGCGGAATGCCGGCGCCCAGCCGGCGACGAGACGCTGCGCGACGGCGGAAAGTTTGACGCAATCACGCTCATTCGGGTCGAGCCCGGCAATCTTGTGTCGCATCGTGCCGAGGCCCCACATCACATAGCTGCGGGTGTTCTCGAATACGGCGCCGCTCGCCTCGCTGCCCGGCTCGTTGCCGCCGATCGCGCCGTCCGTCGCGGCGCTGTCCTGCAGTGCCACGAAGAGCCCAGTGCCGTCGCGGCCGGCGACGAGGCACATGCCGTCGCGCAGCGCCGGCGCGAGGCGCTCGCGCGCCTCGTCGAGAAAGACCTTGCCGCCGACCGCGGCGACGCCGGTGTCGACCAACGAGGCATCGGGGAGAAACTGACGGCGCACGCGCGAGCCGCTGCCGTCGGCCGCCACCAGAATGTCGCCCTCGGCGCTGGTGCCGTCGTCGAAATGGGCGATGACGCGGCCGCCGCGCTCCTCGTAGCGCACGAAGGCCTTGCCGAGATGCAGCTCGGCAAGCTCCGCCATCAGCACCTGGCGCAGCGTGATGCGGCTGACCGAGCGGTGGCGCGCGATCGCGTCGTCGTTCTTGATCATCGACAGATCGAGCGATAGCAGCGGCTTCATCTGCTCGGTCATCATGCGGAAGGCGCGTCCCTGCTTGCCGCAGGTGCGGTCGAACGCCGCGAACAGATGCGCCGGCAGGCATTCATGCAGCGCGCGGCTGCCGCCGGGGCTGATATGGACGCGATAGCCCTGCAAGCGGCTCGCGAGCGAGCGGTCGCGCTCGTAGACTGCGACGCTGATGCCTTCACGCTTCAAGCCCTGCGCCAGCGCAAGCCCACCGATGCCGCCGCCGATGATGAGAACATTCAGCGGCCGCGTCGCCGCGTCGAAAGTCCGCGTGGGATAAGGTGCATTCATGGTCAAAGCTCCACCGTTGGCGGTCGCGCGTGGCGCGCCGCTTCTGTTCTGGCGGAGCGATTGCTAACCTCGGGATTGCGGGCCAGAGGCGTCGAGCGCTCCGCGTTCGCGTCTTCGGTTCGGGCCCCGGCGATGTTCCAGCATCGTCGGGGCTGCTGCTTTTCGGGATTTGCTAGGTCGAAGCCTCCTCCTCTCCGTCCTCGTTCTTCTCGTGTTGCCTGGCGGCGTCCGCCTGCACGGCGCGCCACAGGTCGAGCGGCCCCCAGCCTTCGTCGACGATGCGGCGGATGAGCTCGGCCACGAAGGCCTGCTCCGCCTTGAGCATAGCGAGCCGGTACTCGCCCTCGACCGTGAACAGCGGCGGAAATTTCTTGATGCGCTTGAGCGCCGGCGGCAGCTGCTGCGTGCCGGCGGCGGCGGACCAATCGAGCTGCGCCACATGGGCGAGCTGGGTCTCGAGCTGCGCCACCTGGCCGACGAGCTTCGTCGCGCGGTCTTGCAGCAGCGCGAGCGCCTCGTCGGGCGGCAGCACCGGAATGAGGCAGAGGCCGGCCTCGAACTGGGGAAATTCCTTCACCGGATCGCGGATGAGATCGCGCATCCAGTCCATGAGCTCCTCGTAGCCGGCGGCCGTCATCGCATAGACGGTGCGCTCCGGGCGCCTGCCCTCACGCGAGGTCTCCTTGGCCCGGATGAAGCCGCGCGCGAGCAGGAGCTCGATCACCGTGTAGAGCGAGCCGTAGCGCAGCTTGATGCTCTCCTCCTTGTGCCTCTGCTTCATTGTCGAGGCCATCTCGTAGGGATGCATCGGCCGCTCGAACAGCAGCGCCAGCACGGCGAGCGCCAGGGGGTTTGCCGGGTGGGCCTTCTTCAACGGTGCGATCCTCTTTTCCTTATATATACGTGTACGAGTATACGGCACCGGGTAATTTTTCTAAATCGCAGTCACGAAGACGTGATAAGATATATCTTACGTTACATCAAATTCGTCCTATCTAAAGATACATCTCAAACTCGAAACTATAGGAGTAGCAACATGTTCGGGATGAGGCATTTTGATCCAGATCACGCCGAGCGCTGGGCCGGCAAGCGCAGCTGGCGCCGGCGGCACGGCCATGGCTTCGGCGACCGTCACGGCTTCGGCGGCGGCGATATGATCCGGGCGGGCCGCATGCTCGCGACCGGCGACCTGCGCCTGATCGCGCTCGCGCTGATCGCCGAGCAGCCGCGCCACGGCTACGAGATCATCAAGGTGCTCGAGGACAAGACCGCCGGCTGGTATTCGCCGAGCCCCGGCATCGTCTATCCGACGCTCACCTTCCTCGAGGAGGCGGGCTACGTCACGGCGCAGACCGAGGGCGCGAAGAAGCTCTACAGCATCACCGACGACGGCCGCGCCTATCTCGACCAGAACCGCGACTTCGTGGACGCCGTGCTCGAGCGGCTGGAAAAGATCGGCAGCAAGATCGCCCGCGTGCGCCGCCGCTTCGGCCGCGACGAGGAGGAGGACGACGAGCGCCGGGGCCTGCCGCCGCTGCTGCGCGCCGCCCTGGAGAACCTGCGCGAGATCGCCGGCGAGCGGCTCGGCAACGACGCCGACGCGGAGGCGAAGCTCGTCGAGATCCTGGCCCGCGCCGCGCAGGAGATGAAGAAGGCGTAGGTCGATGACTCCGTCATGGCCGCGCTTGGGCAGGCTTGGGCGGGCCATCCACGTCTTTCCCCCAAGTAAGACGTGGACGCCCGCGTTCGCGCCGCGTTCGCGGGCATGACGAATGAGTGAGCTCAAAACGCAACGCCGCCGGCTCAACAGGGCGAGCCGGCGGCGTTATGCGAACAGCCGTCCAGGTCAGTTCGGACGTCGGAACTTCAGTGAAAGTGCGGTGTCGTCTCAGTGAACAGCAGCGCTACGCAAACGTTCGATTTCGTCCTTGAGGTGCAACTTGCGACGCTTGAGCTCGCATATGGCCAGATCATCGATCGAGGGATGCTGCTGAGCCTCGGCGATTTCGCTTTCCAGCGTTTTGTGCCGCAGCTCGAGTTCCGCAAGATGCGTCTGTATGGACATTGGCAGGATTCTCCTCTTGTCAGATTGGGGGCCTGACTACCGCGCTCGCGAGCTGGGAGGATACTGGCCAGCCGTCGGGAGCAAGCGCGTCTCACGAATATATTGTGCCACGAAGCGGGTCCTGAGTCGATGGACCATGCTATGGTGCGGTGCGAAAAATCCACCGATCTTATTGATCAAATTGCAGGTATGTCGTTGAGGTGTCTGCAATAGGCCACTCGGCTTTGGCCGACGGCATGGCCGCATGATAGGGTTGCACAGACCGAGCGGCACGGAATGACCAAGGAAGAAGAAACCGAGTTGCGAGCGCAGCTTGCCCGATTGCGGCAGGAGCATCGCGACCTCGATGCGGCGATCGAGGCCCTGCAGGGCTCTCCGGCCTCCGACATCCTCCAGGTCCAGCGGCTCAAGAAGCGCAAGCTGGTGCTGCGGGACCGCATGACATTCATCGAGGACCAGCTCACGCCGGACATCATTGCGTGAGGTAGGCTCTACCTATTCGCATTCGTCATTTCCTATTCGCTATTCGCCCGTCCTTTGCGCTTGCGCGCGTACATGGCGGCGTCGGCACGCGCCACGAGTTCCATGACGTCCGAATCCGCGGTCAGAACCGCAAAGCCAGCCGTCGCGCCGACCGCAAGCGGCTGACCACCCCATGGGACCGTGGTTCCCGCGATCGTGTGCTCGATCGCATCGGCCTTGCTGCGCGCAGCCTCGGCCGTGAGATTCCACAACAGCACCGCGAACTCGTCGCCACCGAGGCGCGCCACGGTGTCCGAGGCGCGCACCGAGCCCGCGAGCGCACCCGCCACGGCCTTGAGCACCGCGTCGCCCGCCGCATGGCCATGGCGATCATTGACCGGCTTGAAGCCGTCCAGGTCGAGATAGATCAGTGCGGCATTGCCGCCGTAGCGCCGCACATGGGCGGCGGCGCGCCTGAGCTCACGCTCGAAGCCGCGCCGATTGAAAATGCCAGTGAGCGGATCGCTCTCGGCACGGGCTTCGAGCTCGGCGATGCGCGCCCGCATGGCGGCGAGCTCGGCCTCGAGGCGCGCGACCTCGGCGGCGAGCCGCACCGGGTCCGCGCGGACTTCGACGAGAGTTGGCGCAGCCTCGCCCGTGGCGGCGCCCTCGTCCGGCCGCCGCCGCGCGGACGGTCGCGACGAGGCGCGGGGCGCCCTGTCATTGGTCGGGTGAAGCGGGATCGTCTTTCCCATGCCTGGAAATCTGGCGTGCTGATTCGCTCTGATTCGCCACTCTAGTGAAGACTTGCTTCAAGTCGACTGCAGCCGCGATTGCGGACGCGTCCGGCGCGTGAAATCATCCGGGCAAGAACAAGCGAAAATTCGGGAGGAACGCTTCATGCCGATCGCTCGCCGCGCGGCTCTCGCCGCCGCATTCGCCGTCTTCGTGCTCGCGCCGTTCGCACGCGCCCAAATCGCGCCGCCGCGCACCGTCGAGGAGCTCAAGGCCGAGACCCAGGCGCGCGCCGACCGCAACGCCTATCCGCTCATCGGCATCAAGCCGGCCGACGCGCGCGCGGCGCTCGCCGAGATCAAGACGCTCGATCGCGACGAATGGGCCGCCGCCTGGAGCAGGGTGGCGGCGCGGTACGAAACGGATGCCAAGGCCGCCGAGGCCGCCGGCCGGATCGACGAGGCGAAGGCGGGCTACCTGATGGCGTGGCGGCTCTACTCGTTCGCCCGCTGGCCGACGCCCAACTCGCCCGGCAAGCAGACCGCCTACGCGCAGGCGCTCGAGGCCTTCGCGCATTACGCCCGCCTGCTCGATCCGGCGCCGACGCTCGTGCGCATTCCGTTCGAAGGCAAGGAAATCGTCGGCTGGTTGCGGCTGCCCAAAGGAGGACATGCCGGCGCGCCAGCGCCGCTGGTGCTCACCATCAGCGCCCTCGACAGCCGCAAGGAGGACAATGTCGAGCGCAGCGAGGCCTTCATCCGGCGCGGCATCGCGACCTTCTCGCTCGACATGCCCGGCACCGGCCAGGCGCCGTTCAAGGGCGACATCGGCTCCGAGCGTATGTTCTCGCGCGCGCTCGACTATGTGGCGACGCGGCCGGAGATCGATGCCAAGCGGGTGGTCGTCCAGGGGGTGAGCTGGAGCGGCTACTGGTCCGCCAAGCTCGCGATCGTCGAGCGCGAGCGCCTGCGCGGCGCCGTGGTCCAGGGCGGGCCGATCCACTACTACTTCCAGCCCGAGTGGCAGACCAAGGCGCTCGGCACACGCGAATACCTGTTCGACCTTTTCCCGGCGCGCGCCTCGGTTTATGGCGTCGCGACCCTCGACGAGTTCCTCGCCTACGGGCCGCGGATGTCCCTCAAGGCGCAGGCGCTCATCGACAACCCCTCCGCCCCAATGCTGCTCGTCAACGGTGAGCACGACAGCCAAGTGCCGATCGCCGACCTCGACCTGATGCTGCATGCAGGGTCGGCCAAGGAGGCCTGGGTCAATCCGGCCGGCGCGCATACCGGGCGTTCGGCGGACTGGCCGGACGGTAAAATCTTCGCAAAGGTCGTGGCGCCGTGGATCGCGCGCCAGCTCGGGCTCGGTGAATAGAGCCGAGGCGACAGGCCCGGAACCGGCCCCGTGGACTCTTGCGGCCGTTTCTGCTACACGCGCGCGACTCGGGAGCCCGCGCAACCGCTATTGGCGGCGTCAGACGCCCGGCTCCATCCAAGATTCGCACAGATCGATCGAGAGGAACAAGCGTGCAGGTTCTCGTCCGCGACAACAATGTCGACCAGGCGCTCAAGGCGCTGAAAAAGAAGATGCAGCGGGAGGGTATCTTCCGCGAGATGAAGCTCCGCGGGCACTACGAAAAGCCCTCCACCAAGAAGGCGCGGGAAAAGGCGGAAGCGATCCGCCGGGCCCGCAAGCTCGCCCGCAAGCGCGCGCAGCGCGAAGGCCTCCTGCCCGGCAAGCCCAAGGTGGTCCCAGGGCGCCCGGGTGGTCCGGGCGGCCGCGGCGGTCCGGGCGGCGCCCGTAGCTTCGGTGCTGGCGCCGGCGCTGGCGGCGGCGGCTTTGGTGGTGGTGGCGGTGGTGGCTTCGGCGGGCGCGGCCCGCGCTGAAGCAGCGTTCCGGCCGTAACGCGGCAAGCGAAATTAGGGCGCGGACAGGTCACACCTGTCCGCGTTTTCGTTTGCGGCGCCGCCGCAATATCGTCACCCGCCGGCGCATAACCATAATGTCCGGAGCCGTCCCGATTCCATGGGATCGAACGTGCTCCAAGGGTGTCGATTCGGAGATCGGCCAATGAAGCCCTTGCAACAGCGCCGCGTACTCCCTGCGATGAGCTGGCGATCCGCCGCCGCGCTGCTGCTCGCGGGCGCGCTCGCAGGCTGCGCGGCGAGCGACTTCACCAACAACATGCCGATGGCGGCGACCGAGGACGCGGCCGAGGCCGGCTCGCCCGCCAATATCGCGTCGCTCACCGAGGTCGTCACGCGCAACCCGAATGATCCGCAGGCCTACAACATGCGCGGCTCGGTGCTGGGCGAAGCGCGCCGTTACGACGAGGCGCTCGCCGATTTCAACAAGGCGATCAGCCTCGACCCGCACTACGCCCAGGCCTTTGCCAATCGCGGCTTGGTTCATCGCCAGACCGGCAAGCTCGATCAGGCGCTCGCCGATTACAACAAGGCGATCGCGATCGACGCGAGCTACGCGGTCGCCTATGTGGGCCGCGGCATGGTCTACCGGCAGCAGGGGCAACTCGTCCCGGCGCTGCGCGACTTCAACAAGGCGATCGAGATCCGGCCCGACAGCGCCCAGGCCTATTACCACCGCGGCCTGCTCTACCAGGCGCAGGGCCAGCACCAGTACGCGATCGACGACTTCACCACCGCGATCGGACTGTCGCAGCACAATGCCGCCCCCTTCATCGCCCGCGGCTTGAGCTATCTCGCGGTCAACGACCTCAAGTCGGCGACGAGCGACCTCGACGATGCGGTCTTGCTCGACCCGCAGAACATCGAGGCGTGGACCAGCCGCGGCCTCGCCTACGAGCGCATGAAGGACAAGGAGAAGGCCGCCGGCTCCTACGCGCGCGCGCTCAACATCCGCCGCGACTACGACCCCGCCGCGCAGGGCTTCGCCCGCGTCGGCGGCCAGTTCGGCCGCAGCTATCAGACGTTCAACTGAGACGGCAAGCCCAGAACGCTCATGAACGGCCGAAGCCGTTCACGCGCAGCCGATGACGCAGCGCGTCCGTCGTGCCGGCATAGGGCGGATCGCCGTTGCGTATGTGCATCCGCGCCTGATTCCTCGCCGACCAACGGATGTCGGGCATTGCCCCGGCGAGTTGGGCCTCGAGCGCGGCCTGATGGTCGGCTCGAGCTTTTTCGGCGTCGCGAGCGCGGTCGCGCGCGCCGAGAACCCCGGCGTCGTGTTCCTCGTCGAGCGCCTGCCGCCCGCGGCCGGCCGCGCCGTCGACGCGGCCGGCGCGCTGCTCGTCACGGTGGCCGCCGCCTATGCGGCGTTGAACGCCTTCAAGATGGGCTGGCTCACCACCGGGCAGACCACCGGCTCGGGCCTGCCGCTCGAGTGGACCTTCTATCCCATGCCTGATCGGCCGCGTCCCGATCGAGCAGACCGTGAAGCCGATCCTCGCCTATCTGGGCCTCTTGCTCGTCTGCCTCATCGTGATCGCGTTCGTGCCGGCAATCAGCCTGTGGCTGCCCCGCGCGCTGGGGTATTGAGCCGTAGCCCGGATGGATCCGCGTCACTAGATCCTCAGCGAGGCGGTTACTGGCGGACCAGATTGCTGCACGTGATATACGGACCGTGCCACGACCCATCGATGAGGCAGGCTCTGAGCTGCCCCTCACAGTCGAAATTCAACTTGTCCCTTACCTTGAAGTGGATGCAGGATCTCAGCGCCGCCGCGCATGTAATGGGGCACTTCAAGGCGGCCGCTTCCTCGATGGTAACAAGACCGAGTACGCCGGCAGTGACTAGCGTCAAGAGATATCGCATCATCGATCCCCTCCAGCCATAGCATGAGGGGCATCGCTCCGTCGCCTCGGCCTTCGGCGATGTCGTGGCGTACTTCAGCGCGTGGTCGCTCCCTCCCACGCTATCGCCGTGTCAAACAAAGGTTGTTGTCAGTGCGGCATGTATTATAACATTTACCCCGCCGATGAGGGTCGTTCGGTAACGGTGTAAGTTCTGCGCATGTTTGAGTGCATTGATCGTATTTATTCTGGCATGCGCGATAAGCGGGATCGTCCATCTGCCGACGCACCCGCCCGTCCGGATCGAGAACATGAACCCTCGGATCTTCGGCTCGAACAATTGACAAACTAGGAATGAAAGTGACCGTCGCAAATAGAACCATCAAGGCGGCTGATCGGGTGGAGAAGCGAAGAGACAAAATACCCATTTGAAGACCTTTCAATCGTGCGAACGAGCCCGTGGGGCAACGAGCGCCTCGAAGCTGGAGGAGCGCTGTGAGCCCGGCCAACTGTGCTCAGGCCAGCTTCGGGTCAACTTGAGACCTGCGAGCAATCTGGCGGAACGTCAAGGAATTGCCGCTTCGGGCGGCAACGAGCGGAATGAGGCATCGCGCAACATTCGCTGGGACGCCCTGCAGCCGTCGCGGCGCTGTGGCCGGATGGCTTCTGAGCCGAATGGGCCATCGCCCGAGGTCGACGAGGGGCTGATCGGTTCGATCAGTCCGTTTCACCCTTCGCGGCGGCGTCGTCGCGGTTCCGGCCGGCCCTGTTGAATTGCGGTCCGGGGCCGCCGTTCTCCTCGTTTTCCCATCTTTGCCACTTGTTGCACGCATGAATGATCTGACCGACCTTCAGTTCGCAAGCTGAGAGCTTGCTGCCCTCGAGGTCGGCGCAGTCGGGCTTGGACTGTTTGCATTCCCTCTGCGCCTGAGCGATGTCGCGAGGCATATTGGCAGCCAGCGCCGATTGGGCGCCCAAGACCGAGAACGCGATGAATGTTGTGGCAATCGGAAGGCTTTTCGGCAACTTGGGTGACATGTTCATCTCCCTTGGCAAGGAACGATGACGCACTCTAGCGCGGAATCTGGCGCGGCTTTTGGACAAGTTTGCGCATATCGCCTGCGAACGGCTAGCGGCTGGGGTCAGCTTGAGACCTGCGAGCGATCAGGCCGAACGTCCGTACATCCCCCGTTAGCCGCAGCCGGGGCCAATGCTGCGCCCATTGCTTCGCGATGATGCGGGCGCGATAGAGGTCCATCTTCGTCGCGAAGGCCGGCGTCGGATTGACCGTCAGGGTGATGAGATCCGTGACGCCGAAAGGCGCCAGCACGTCGATGCCGAGGTCGGTCTCGCGCACCGCGACGGCGGTGCAGGTCTCCGGCCAATGGCGCAGCGCATCCGCCGTGTCGGCATAGGGCGGATCGCCATTGGCGAGATGCATCCGCGCCTGGTTGCGGACCGACCAGGGCACGTCGGGCATCGCGCCGGCCAGTCGAGCCTCGATCCACCCATCATCGTGCGCGCCGGAATGTTCGGCATCGAAGTAGACCACGTCGACATCGCCATAGGAGGGCGACCATGGGCGATCATGCAGGGCATCCCAGATCACGTTTCTGACGAACCCGGCGCCGATCCAGCAATCCGGCAGGTCGAGACCTCTCACGTGACGGAGGATCTCCATCATCGCGGTCTGCGCGGCGATGAAGCCGGCGACGTCGGCGGCGGTGCAATTCGATCAGGCGGCGGCACGAGCAGACCCGGCCAAGGTGGCCCGCCGCGCCATCGGCCCTTTTACAACGCCTTGACGATCTCTTCCGTCATCTTCTTCGCGTCGCCCAGCAGCATCATGGTGTTGTCGCGGTAGAACAGCGGGTTGTCGATGCCGGCGTAGCCGGAGGCGAGCGAGCGCTTGATGAACATCACGGTGCCGGCCTTCCACACCTGCAGCACCGGCATGCCGTAGATCGGCGAGGTCTTGTCCTCTTCCGCCGCCGGATTGGTAACGTCGTTCGCGCCGATCACGAAGGCGACGTCGGCCTGGGCGAACTCGGAGTTGATGTCCTCGAGCTCGAACACCTCGTCGTATGGCACGTTGGCTTCCGCCAGCAGCACGTTCATGTGGCCGGGCATGCGGCCCGCGACCGGGTGGATCGCGTATTTGACCTCGACGCCCTCGGCCTTGAGCTTGTCGGCCATCTCGCGCAGCGCGTGCTGCGCCTGCGCGACCGCCATGCCGTAGCCCGGCACGATGATCACCTTCGACGAGTTCTTCATGATGTAGGCGGCGTCCTCGGCCGAGCCGAGCTTCACGGGCTTCTGCTCCTTTCCACCCGCCGGCCCCGCGACCTCGCCGCCGAAGCCGCCGAGGATGACCGAGAAGAAGTTGCGGTTCATGCCGCGGCACATGATGTAGGAGAGGATCGCGCCCGAGGAGCCGACCAGCGCGCCGGTGATGATCAGCGCCGAGTTGCCGAGCGTGAAGCCGATGCCGGCCGCCGCCCAGCCCGAGTACGAGTTGAGCATCGAGATCACCACCGGCATGTCGGCGCCGCCGATCGGGATGATGATGAGGATGCCGAGCGCGAGCGAGATCGCGACGATCAACCAGAACTCGACCGCGCTCTGGTGATTGTAGAAGCTGACGATGAAGAAGATCAGCGCGACCGCGAGCGCGATGTTGATGACGTGGCGGAACGGCAGCGTGATCGGCTTGCCGCTCATGCGGCCGGACAGTTTCAGGAACGCGATCACCGAGCCCGTGAACGTGATGGCGCCGATGGCGACGCCGAGCGACATCTCGATCAGGCTCGCCTGATGAATCACCTGCTTGCCTGCGACCCTCTCGGCGATGTCGAAGGCCGCCGGCGCATAGAACGCCCCCGCCGCAACCAGCACGGCCGCCAAGCCGACCAGCGAGTGGAAGGCGGCGACGAGCTCGGGCATCGCGGTCATCGGCACGCGGCGCGCCGTCACGGCGCCGATGCCGCCGCCGATCGCGATGCCGATGATGACCAGCGCCCAGGCGCCGACCCCGGCGGGCGGATGCGAGGCGAGCGTGGTGACGATCGCGATCACCATGCCGATCATGCCGAACAGGTTGCCGCGCCGGCTCGATTCCGGGCTCGACAGGCCGCGCAGCGCGAGAATGAACAGGACGCCGGCGACGAGATAGAGCAGTGCCGCGAGATCTGCCGACATCATTATCCCCTGATGAGAATGCTCACAGTGCGGGAATGCCGCTCACTTCTTTTTCTTCTGATACATTCCCAGCATGCGCTGGGTGACGAGGAAGCCGCCGAAGATGTTGACCGAGGCGAGCACCAGCGCGAAGAAGCCGAGCGCGCGCGCCCAGATCGGGCCGGAGTCGTCGGCGACGAGCGTCACGCCGACGGCGAGCAGCGCGCCCACGACGATCACCGACGAGATCGCATTGGTCACCGACATCAGCGGCGTATGAAGGGCCGGCGTCACCGACCACACCACGTAGTAGCCGACGAAGACGGCGAGCACGAAGATCGAGAAGCGAAAGACGAACGGATCGACCGCGGTCGCGAGATGGTCCATGGGATGCTCCCTCAGGCCGCGCTTTTGGGCTTGAAATTCGGATGCACGACGGCGCCGTCGCGGGTGAGCATGGTCGCCTTGACGAGTTCGTCGTCCCAGTTGACGGCGAGCGCCTTGGTCTTCTTGTCGACCATGGTGTCGAGGAACGCGAACAGATTGCGCGCGTAGAGCGTCGACGCCGACGCGGCGAGCCGGCCCGGCACGTTGAGATAGCCGACGATCCTGACGCCGTTGACGTCGGCGACCTTGCCGGGCTGCGCCCCCTCGACATTGCCGCCGCGCTCGACCGCGAGATCGACCACCACCGAGCCCGGCCGCATCGAGCGCACCATGTCGGCGGAAATCAGCCGCGGCGCCGGCCGGCCCGGGATGAGCGCCGTCGTGATCACGATGTCCTGCTTCTTGATGTGCTCGGCGACCAGCGCGGCCTGCTTCGCCTGATACTCCTTGGACATTTCCTTGGCATACCCGCCGGCGGTCTCGGCCTGCTTGAACTCGTCGTCCTCGACGGCGATGAACTTCGCGCCGAGGCTCTCGACCTGCTCCTTGGTCGCCGGCCGCACGTCGGTCGCCGTGACCACGGCGCCGAGCCGGCGCGCCGTCGCGATCGCCTGCAGGCCGGCGACGCCGACGCCCATGACGAACACCTTGGTGGCCGGCACGGTGCCGGCCGCCGTCATCATCATCGGCAGCGCGCGGCCGTATTCGGCGGACGCGTCGATCACCGCGCGATAGCCCGCGAGATTCGCCTGGCTGGAGAGAACGTCCATCGTCTGAGCGCGGGTGATGCGCGGCATCAGCTCCATGGCGAAGGCCGTGACGCCGGCGCGCGCCAGGGCAGCGAGCGCGGCATCATTGCCGTACGGATCCATGATGGCGATGACGAGCGCGCCCTTCTTGTAAGATCCAAGTTCCGATTCGGCGGGACGTCGCACCTTGAGGACGACATCGGCGTCGCTCGCCGCATTGGCCGCGACGGTCGCGCCCGCCGCCGTATAGTCGGCATCCAGAATGCCGGACCTCATCCCGGCGCCGGGCTCGACCACGACGTCGGCGCCGAGCGCCTTCATCTTCTTGACGGTGTCGGGCGTCGCCGCGACCCTCGGCTCGTCAATATCGACTTCGCGCGCTATCGCGATGCGCATTCAGCTTCTCCATCGACATGACACAGGATCGGGTAGGCGCCGAGGGCGCGCGGCGGCGCGCCGCAAGAGCTACTTCATGGCGAGCGCGAGCAGCCCGAGCAACACGACGATGACACTCGGAACGTTCGAGCCGGTCGCAAGGCCGATCAGGCCGGTCAGGACCGCGAGGACGAGAAGGCCGACCGCCTCGAGCCAATGATCGATGACGCCGCCCACGCCGAGGGCGATCACGATGTTGATGACCAGGAGCGAGCCGACGGTGGCCAACCGGACGAACGACGCGTAGGTGCCCTCGTGTTCCTTATAGTCATTGCCGGTTGCGGTCGCGTATTCGACCTCGGCGTGATCGGCCATCGTGCATCTCCAGAATCTGGGTATTCGGAGCCGCCGGATTACCGCAATTGCGCCGGCAGGGCAACGGCGCCCGATGCGCCGGACGGCCGATTGGCCCAGGGTGACGCCAGGGTACGTTCGTTCGTCACGCCTCTTGGGCGAGCCCGGCTTCGGCGAGTGCCGCCTTTTGCCGCGCGCCGACCCGGGCCACGGAGAAGTGCTCGATCGCCTCGTTGAACAGCCGGTAATAGTTGAGCTTGGCGTCGAGGTGGAGAAACACGCCGCCGAGGCCGATGGCGGCGCGGTCCATGAACACGAACTCACGCGGCACCTTGACGGGCCCCTTCTCCTTGAGCGCGCGATGCACCGTGAACGCCTCGCGCCGCCCGTATTCCGATGGTTTAACCTTGTCCGCGATGGTGCGCTCGCGATCGTCGAGCAGCGGGCCATAGATGAAGTTCGCCCAGATATTGAGCACGTCGATGAGCTCGCGCGAGAGCCCGCGAAACCCCCAGGTCTCATAGGCGTGCACGACGAGGTCGCGGTCGCCCTTGAGCAGGCCGTGATAGAGGTCGACCACGCCGCCGACGAAGCGCTCGGGAAAGATGCGGATGCAGCCGTAGTCGAGCAGGTTGATGCCGCCCGGCTCGTCACCCTCGGCGAACACCGTGTAGTTGCCGAGGTGCGGATCGCCGTGAATGACGCCGAACCGGCTGAACGGATGCCACCATGCTTTGAACATCGCGACCGCGAGGCGATTGCGCGCCGCGAGCGGATGCTCCTTGAAGGCAAGCAGCTTCTGCCCTTCCAGCCAATCGAGGGTGAGGAGCCGGCGGGTCGAGAGCTCGGGGCAGACGCGCGGCACGCGCACCTCGGGCGTGTTCGCCAGCATCTCGCGATAGAGCGCGACATTCTTCGCCTCGTGCTCGTAGTCGAGCTCCTCGCGCATGCGCGCCGCGATCTCTTTGCCGATCTCGCTCGTGTCGATCGCCGGATCCATGCGGCGATGAATGGCGAAGATCCAGTCGAGCTGGCGCAGATCGGCGGCGACCGCCGACTGCATGTCGGGATATTGCAGCTTGCAGGCAAGCTCCGCGCCGTCGTGCGAGCGGGCGCGATGCACCTGGCCGAGCGAGGCCGCGGCCGCCGGGGCATGCCCGAAGCTCGCGAACTTGCCCTGCCAATCGGCGCCGAGCTCGGCCGTCATGCGCCGCTTCACGAAGGCCCAGCCCATCGGCGGCGCTTCGCTCTGCAGCTTGGCGAGCTCGGCGGCGTATTCGGGCGGCAGCGCATCCGGAATGGTCGCCAGCATCTGGGCGACCTTCATGATCGGGCCTTTGAGCCCGCCTAGCGCGGCCGCGAGCTCGATCGCGTTCTTGCCGCGATCGAGACCCATTCCGAAGAAGCGGGTCGCCGCGATCTTGGCGGCGACGCCGCCCACATTCGCGCCGACGCGCGCATAGCGCGCCGCGCGGGCGGAGAAGCGGTTCTTTTCGCGATCAGGCATGTCGTGTCGATTTGCCCGGGTTGCCGCGCCAGTTCAGCCCAACACATAAGATGCCCCGGCGCGAACGCCAATGGCGCTCACGCCGGCGAAGTTGACGGTTGTGGGCGCGCCTCCTTCATATATCACTTATCACTCATCTGTTCCTTGCGCGCGGCGACGATGCGGTCGCCGCGCGACGTGTTGGACTAAAACCCGATGAGCGAAATTCCCGTCGCACGGCAAAATCATCTGCGCCGCATCCTCGCACGCGCCGCCTGGATCGCGTGGGTCTGCGGCATGATCGTCACCGCGCTCGGCTTCACGGCGCCATGGATTCCCGCCTTCGACTTGATCAACGAGGTCCGACCGCTCGGCGCGCTCGCGGCGATCGCGCTTGTGATCGTCGTCGCCCTGTTGCGGGAGGGGCGGCTCCTGCGCCCGACCATATCGCTCGCACTGCTGCAGGTTGGCCTGCTGCTGCTGCCATGGGCACGCGCAGGCGACACCGCGCCCAGCCTGCCGCCCGCGCTGCGTCTCGTCACGTTCGACCTCGGGGCCGACAATTCACGTTTCGACGATATCGCGGATTTCCTCCTCAATGCGCATGCCGACGTCGTGCTGCTGCAGCAGGTGAGCTGCAGCGCCGTCGAGCGGCTGATCCCCAAGCTGCGCCTTGCCTTCCCGTCCACGCTCGTCGAAGCCTCGAGCTGCAGCGGCCAGGCGCTGATGTCGAAGCGGCCGTGGGTCGCCGGCGGCCAGATCACCACGCGGACGCGGCGACCGCTCGTCGTGTGGGCGCGCTTGCAATTGGCCAATCGCACCTTCGTGTTGTCCGGGGTGCATCTTTCCGGGCCGTTGACGCCGAACGAGCAGGCGAGCGACATCGCGCGCCTGCAGGCGCATCTGGAGAGCCAGGGCGCCGCCCACATCGTCGCGGGCGATCTCCACCTCACGCCGTTCGCCTGGAAGTTCGCCCAGTTGCAGAACGCCGGCCTCGGCCAATTCCTGACTTACATTGCGACCTCGGCGCCAAGCTGGCCCGCGTTCTGGCCGTTCCCGGCGGTCACGACTGACAACGTGTTGTCGACCCAGGGCTTCGCGCGCGTCAGCATCACGACCGGACCGCCGCTCGGCTCCAATCACCGGCCACTTATCGCCGACATCGCATTCCTGAAGTAGCCGCGGGGTCCCGGCGCGAGGGCGGCGGGCACGATTTTTTCTCTTTCGCAACAGTGAATTACGCTAAATCTAAATATCCCACCAATATCCCGCCGCAATCCAGCCCCCGATTGTCGCCGACATTGGTCCCCGAGCAGCCGCGCGCAGAGCCTTAACAGGACATTAAGCGCGATCGGCGAGAGTGACCCAATGCGAGACAGTTGTAGTCGTAGCGTATGGAGTAACCCATGGGGGAGCGGGTTCTGATCGTCGACGACGACCCGGTCGCACGTCGCCTGGTCGAGAACATCGTCACCCGTGCCGGATATGAGGCGGTCACCGCCGATGGCGGCGATGTCGCGCTCGAGCTTCTGATCGGCGGCAAGGCGCGGATCGACTGCGTCGTGCTCGACCTCGTGATGCCCGACCTCGACGGGCTCGGCGTGCTCGCCAAGATGCGCGAAGCCGGCATCGACGCGCCGGTGATCGTTCAGACCGCCCACGGCGGCATCGACAACGTTGTTTCGGCGATGCGCGCCGGCGCGGTCGACTTCGTGGTCAAGCCGGCCGGCGCCGAGCGCCTGCAGGTGTCGCTGCGCAATGCGATCAGCGTCCGGGCGCTCGAAGGCGAGCTCAACCGCATCAAGCGCAGCCGCGCCGGCACGCTGACGTTCAAGGACATCGTCACCCACAGCGTGCGCATGCTCAACGTGCTGCGCACCGCCGAGAAGGCCGCCGCCTCCTCGATCGCGGTGCTGATCGAGGGTGAGTCGGGCGTCGGCAAGGAGCTGATCGCACGCGCGATCCACGGCTCGGGCGAGCGGCGCGCGCGGCCGTTCGTCGCCGTCAACTGCGGCGCGATCCCGGAAAACCTCGTCGAATCGGTGCTGTTCGGCCACGAGAAGGGTTCGTTCACGGGCGCGGCCGAGCGCCACGCCGGCAAATTCCTCGAAGCCGCGGGCGGCACGCTCTTTCTCGACGAGGTCGGCGAGCTGCCGCTCGCCACGCAGGTCAAGCTGCTGCGCGCCCTGCAGGAGGGCGAGATCGATCCGGTCGGCAGCAAGAAGCCGGTGAAGGTCGACGTGCGCATCGTCTCGGCGACCAACCGCGACCTGATCGCCGAGGTGCGGGCGGGACGCTTCCGCGAGGACCTCTACTATCGGCTCTGCGTGTTTCCGATCTCGGTGCCGCCGCTGCGCGAGCGCCCCGAGGACATTCCCCATCTGGTGCGCCACTTCCTGCTGCGCTTCGCCGCCGAGGAGGGCAAGCGCGTGCGCGGCGTGACCCCGCAGGCGCTCGCCATGCTGATGGGGTTTGCCTGGCCCGGCAATGTGCGCCAGCTCGAGAACGCCATCTTCCGTGCCGTGGTGCTCGCCGAGGCCGACGAGATCGGCATCCACGAGTTTCCGCAGATCGCGGCGCTGAGCGACACCAACGGCGACCTCGCCGGCGGTGACACGCCGCTCGTGCCGCGCCTCGAGCCGGACGTGCGGACGGAGCGGCCGACCCGGCCCGTGCCGCCGCTGGTGCTCGATGCGGCTGCGCAGATCACCCCCGCGAACCCCGGCGCCACCCTGCCGCTGGTCGACACGTCCGGCGACGTCGTTCCCCTCGAGGCCATCGAGGCGGCGGCGATTCGCTTTGCCATCGGCCACTATCGCGGCCAGATGTCCGAAGTTGCCCGCAAATTGCGCATCGGCCGCTCGACCCTCTACCGCAAGATCGAGCAGCTCGGGCTCGCCCCGGGGGCCGGGAAGGCCGACGTGGCAGGACGGTGACACCTGACAAAAATACGTGCGACGCCGCGAATATGATGGTCGGCGGCGCCATGCGTGGGCTAGATTGCGCCTTCTTCTGGTCATACCTACGCGCCTCCTCGGTGACTCCTCGGTGATTGGGACCTGAGTATCGCGACCGCTGTCGCAAGGTTGGGAAGGGATTTCGTCAATGCGCGGGCTTCGTTTCGGGCTTCTCCTCGCCGGTACGGCCGTTGCGGTGGTCTTTGCGGGTGTACCGGCCTATGCGGCGACGCCCAACGACCAGACGGTGGAGAGCCTCGTCCCTGTGCCCGACACCGCACCCGTTCCTCCCCCGACCGCACGTGACGTCGCGGCGCCGGCAACCATACCTGCCGAAGCGCCTGCGGCGCCCGCCGAAGCGCCTGCCGCGGCAGGACCGGCGCCCGCGACGACCGCGACAGCCCCTGCCGCCGCGACCATTGCGCCGGCAGATCAACCGGCCCCAGCGGCCGCGGCCGAACCGGCGCCCGCCCAACAGCCGGCAGCCGCACCACCCGCGGTGGCCCCTGCCCTCGCCGCCATCGACCAGCAGGTCGCCGACAAGGTCCACGAAATCCTCGCCGCCAAATCCGACCGTCTCATCGAGCATCGGAGCCAGGCGGCGGTCGAAGCCTTCTACGCGGCGCGCAACTTCGCGCCGCTGTGGATCGACCACGGCACGATGGACGAGCGCGCCAAGGCCGTGGCCAAATTCCTCGCCCATGTGGATGCCGACGGTCTCGACCCGGCCGACTATCCACTGCCCGAGTTCAAGGCCGACGCCGACGCAGGCGCGCTGGCCGAGGCCGAGCTCAAGTTCACCCAGACGGTGCTGACCTATGCGCGGCATGCGCAAATCGGCCGCGTCCATTTCTCCCGCGTCAGCTCGGACATTTCCTTCAACTTGGTGCCGCCGGAGGCCGCCGATGTGCTCGGCGGACTCGTCGACGCGAAAGACGTCGCGGCCGCGCTCGAGCGGTTCGAGCCGCAGCATGAAGGCTACAAGGCGCTCAAGGCCAAGCTCGCCGAAATCCGCGCCGCCAGGAACGCCCCAGCGGGGCCGCGCATCGGCTCAGGGCCGATTCTCAAGCTCACCAAGACGCCGATGAAGGACGTGCGCGTTCCGCTCGTGCGCGAGAAGCTCGGCGTCGCCGGCGACACCACCGATACGGCCTACGACAAGGCGGTCGCCGAGGCGGTGAAGAAATTCCAGGAGAGCCACCACCTCGCGGCCAGCGGTCAGCTCAACGCCGCCACGGTCGAGGCGATCAACGGGCCGAAGCACGATCGCGACGCCGACATCATCATCGCCAACATGGAGCGCTGGCGCTGGCTGCCGCGCGACCTCGGCCATGCCTACGTCATGGTCAACATCCCGGACTTCACGCTCCGCGTCATGAAGGACGGCGCCGAGGTGTGGAAGACCAGGATCGTGTCCGGCGCGCCGGGCAACAAGGCGACGCCGCTGCTCAGCGAGACGATGAAGTACATTACCGTCAACCCCACCTGGAACGTGCCGCCGTCGATCATCAACAACGAGTATCTGCCGGCGCTGCAGCAGGATCCGACCGTGCTCGAGCGCATGGGCCTCAAGATGGAGACCAATCGCGACGGCACCGTGCGCATCTACCAGCCCCCCGGCGCCGCCAACGCGCTCGGCCGCATCCGTTTCAACTTCCCCAACAAATTCCTGGTCTACCAGCACGACACGCCGGACAAGTACCTGTTCTCACGCGCCGTGCGCGACTACAGCCACGGCTGCATGCGGGTGCAGGATCCGGATCGCTACGCCGAGGTGCTGCTGTCGATCACCAATCCGGGCGAAGGCTATTCGGTCGAGCGCATCCGCAAGATGTACGGCACCGGCGAGGTCGACATTCACATGAAGACCCCGATCTGGGTCCACATCACCTATCAGACCGCCTTCGTCGATGAGAACGGCAAGCTGCAACTGCGCGACGACATCTATGGGCGCGACGCGAAGTACTTCTCGATCATGCGGAGCGAGGAGCGCAAGGTCGCCGATATCCCGATCGAGACGCACAACCCGACCATCGTGCGCGCGCCGAGAGCGCCGGCCAACGTGGCCTACGCGAACGGCAACAACGGCGGGGGCCTGTTCGGCTGGCTGTTCGGCGGGAACGAGCCGCCCCCGCGGCAGGGTCCGCAGGCGCGCCGGCAGCAGACTTATCGGCAGTAACCGCAAGCGGCGGGCCGTAGCTCGGATGAGGCGCGTAGCACCGACATCCGGGAACGGCGGCCCCGGATGTCGCTTCGCTCATCCGGGCCAGGCTGTGGGCAACCCCGCCGGCCTCGATTTACCGCCGTCAACCTAACCCGTTCCCAGATCAGTAATTTTTACATTTCCTGTTAACTTTTGGGCCACCCTGGTTGCCGGGGGCAGCACGTTTTTGCCATACTTGCCCGGTAGTTACCGTCTGGAGGGGGACGGGGGCGCTAATCTCGCGTTAACCGATCCCAGTAAGACTCTGTTAGTCATGCGCGACGTTTGGGGCGCCGCGCAGCTTACTGTTGGGCGTCGTCTGCATGCGAGATGGCAAGTGCCGATACGTGCCACGCGACAGGTCTTGAGCCGCGTCGGCGCGTCGCGTGCGGGGCAAGCGATGGGCCTCGCCGCGTTGGCGTTGTTGCTGGCCAGCCAGGGTTTGCGGAGCGCTGTCGCCGATGGCGAGACGCGCACGATCTCGTTTCACCACATCCACACCAATGAAGACCTCACCGTCACCTACATGCGCAACGGGCAGTATGACCCGGCCGCGCTGAAGCAGATCGACCACGAGCTGCGCGACTGGCGGAAAAACGAGGAGATCCGCATCGATCCGCGCCTGATCGATGCGGTGTGGCAAGCCTATCGCGACGTCGGCGCCCAGGGCCCGATCCAGGTCGTGTGCGGCTATCGTTCGCCCGCGACCAACGCGATGCTGCGCCGGCGCAGCCGCGGCGTCGCCCAGTTCAGCCAGCACATGCTCGGCCACGCGATGGATTTCTATCTTCCGGGCGTGCCGCTGGAGAAGCTGCGCGAGGCCGGCCTGCGCCTGCAGCGCGGCGGCGTCGGCTTCTATCCGACCTCGGGCTCGCCGTTCGTCCACATGGACGTCGGCAATGTCCGCCACTGGCCGCGCATGACGCGCGAGCAGCTCGTGCGCGTCTTCCCGAACGGCCGCACGGTGCACATTCCTTCCGACGGCCATCCGCTGCCCGGCTATGCGCTCGCGCTCGCCGATATCCAGAAGCGCAACTCGAGCCCGCCGTCGGCGATGTCGCTCGAGGCGGCGCGCGCGTCCGGCCTCGACGTCCCGGCGCAGCCGAAGCAGCGAAACCTGTTCGCGTCCCTGTTCTCGTCGAAGGACGAGGACGAGGATGACAGCGCCGCCCGGGCGCAGCAGCCCGTGAGCCCACCGCCGCCGGCGGCCGCGCCGCGGGAGGAGAAGCCGAAGCACGTGGCCGCCGCCGCACCCGTGCGGCTGCCGGCCGCGCGGCCGACGGCACGCATCGCCAAGGCGACAGCCAGGACCAACAGCGCGCCGGCCGATACGCCGGCCGATGTCCCGACCTTCGCGCTCGCCTCGGCCGACAGCCGGCCGGTCGCGCTGAGCGGGCCGGCGCCGCGCAGCGAGAATCCGAGCCAATCGGCCAACAGTGAAGTCGCCCGCCGCGGGCTGTGGGCGCAGGTCGAGGCGGCGCCCCCGCCGCCCGTGCAGGTCGCCGCAGCCGCGAGCGAGAGGCGTCCGCACGAGACGACCGGTACCGTCGGGGCGCCGTGGCCCGTCCGGGTCGCGGATGCGGCCGACCGCGTTCCGGCCGAGCTTGCGCTTTCCTATGCGGCCCAGACGAAGCCGCAGGTCCAGCCGCAAGCCCCCGTGACGCGCGGCCTGCGGGTCAGCGCCGCCCTGCCGCGCAACGCGGCGACGATCCCGCCGGCGCACCCCGTCGCGGCCGCGCAGCCGGCGCCGGTCTCGGCCCTCAAGACCAACGCACCGGTCGAGGATCCGTGGATGCGCGCGCTCCTGCTGGCGCCGAACATGGAAGAGTTCATGACCGCGATGGCGCTCGGTCCGCCCGACATGCGCGAGCTCGCGCCGATGATGCAGAAGCCGGATTCGGTCGTCGCCATCCACTTCGGCGATGATCCCGCCCACGGCATGGCGACTGACCACTTCAGCGGCAGCGCGGTGGTGTTCCTCAATACGACGGCCTTCGCCAAGCGCACCGCGGCGCTGCACTAAGAAGCTGCAGCGCCGACTTACTTTGGCTTTCAGGCCAGCGCGCCTCAGATCATGCCCAGCGCGTGCATGTAGGTCTCGAGCACCGCCTCATATTCCATCCGCTCGTCCTTGTCCTGCTTGCGCAGGCGCACCACCTGGCGCATGGCCTTCACGTCGTAGCCATTGCCTTTCGCCTCGGCGTAGACGTCGCGGATGTCGTCGGAAAGCGCCTTCTTCTCCTCCTCGAGCCGCTCGATGCGCTCGACGAAGGCCTTGAGCTGATCCTTGGCGAAACGGGTCGAAGCCCTTGCGGACTCGGTCTCGGCGGTCGCGGTGGCAGTGGCCATGGGAACTCCTCGCATCAACATTGCCCCCATGGTTTCGGGGCCGATCGGTGCGAGGTCAAGGCGCGCGCCACGTCATCCACATTTTACACGCGGCCGCACTGGACATCGTCGCGACGCTTGACGCCGGACGATTCAATACGTTTCGCGATTCAATGCTTGGGCGCCGCCTTGTCGAATGCGGCCTTCTGTTCGGTGCCGGCTTCCCGCTGGTGCTTCGCCTTCCATTCCTCGTAGGGCATGCCGTACACGGCTTCGCGGCTCGCATCCTTGGTGAGCGCGACGCCGGTCTTGTCCGCCTCTTCCTTCATCCAGTTGGACAGGCAGTTGCGGCAAAAGCCGGCGAGATTCATGAGATCGATGTTCTGCACATCGGTGCGTGCGCGCAGGTGATGGACGAGGCGACGGAAAACGGCGGCTTCGAGCTCGGTACGGGTCTTGTCGTCGAGGGCCATGACGGGTCTCCCAAGGGGGGCCTCAACATAGGCGCGCGCCGGAAGCCTTTCCAGGGCACCGTCCGGTAGGCGGTGGCTTCGCGGCCTGCTTCGCGATATCAATCGCGCCTGCATGAATGCCCGTCCATTTCTCGAAGAGCTGTTTCGCACGGCGGTCGCGGCCGCACACCCGGCGACCTGCCTCGCGCCGCATCTGCCGGCGCCGCCCCCCGGCGGACGGCTGATCGTGCTCGCCGCCGGAAAAGCTGCGGGCTCGATGGCCGAGGCCGCGGAAGGCCACTATCTCGACAGGCTGAAGCTGCAGCCGGATCGGCTCGCGGGGCTCGCCGTCACGCGCCACGGCTATGCGCGTCCGACGCGCATCATCCCCGTGCTCGAGGCCGGGCATCCGGTGCCCGACCAGGCGAGCCTCGACGGCGCCGAGCGCGCGCTGATACTCGCCGGCGAAGCGCGCGCCGGCGACCTCGTGCTGGTGCTGATGTCGGGCGGCGCCTCGGCCAACTGGATCGCGCCGGCGGCGGGCCTCACGCTCGCCGAGAAGCAGGCCGTGACGCGCGCGCTGCTCAAATCGGGCGCCGCCATCGGCGAGATGAACACGCTGCGCAAGCACCTCTCCCGCATCAAGGGCGGCCGGCTCGCGGCCCGCGCGCATCCGGCGCGGGTGGTGACGCTCGCGATCTCCGACGTGCCGGGCGACGATCCCGCCGTGATCGGCTCGGGGCCGACGGTGCCCGATCCGACGACGCTCGCCGATGCGCGCGCGATCGTCGCGCGCCGCCGGCTCGAGCTGCCGGAGGCCGCGGTGCGGGCGCTCGCCGATCCGGCGAACGAAAGCCCGAAGCCCGGCGACCCCGTGTTCGCGCACACCGCGTATCACCTGGTGGCGCGGCCCGCCGACGCGTTTCGCGCCGCCGAGGCGAAGGTCGCGGCCGCCGGGTACGAGCCGATCTTCCTCGGCGACCGCGTCGAGGGCGAGGCGCGCGAGGTCGCGGCCGCGCATGCAAAGCTCGCGCGCGAGGTCCAGGCGGCCGGCCGGCGCGCCGTCATCCTCTCCGGCGGCGAGCTCACAGTCACGCTGCACGGCAACGGCAATGGCGGCCCCAACCAGGAATATGCGCTGGCGCTCGCGGCCGCGCTCGCCGGGGCGCGCGGAATCGCGGCCCTCGCGGGCGACACCGACGGCACCGACGGCGGGCGCGGCGCCGTCGACGATCCGGCCGGCGCCGTGATCGATGAGACCACGGCGGCGCGTGCGGCAAATCGCGGCCTCGATCCTGCCGCCTTTCTCGCCGACAACGATTCCACGGGGTTCTTCGCGCGGCTGGGCGACCTGCTGACGCCGGGTCCGACAGCCACCAACGTCAATGATTTCCGCGCTATCGTCGTTGACAGACCGTGATTCTCTCCGCCACTCGCAACCACCGGGCATGACGCAGCAACCGACCATCGGAACGTGGCGGCGCGTCGTGCAACGCGTCTGCGTGCTTGCGGCTTTCCTCTGTGTCCTGGCCTTCGCGCAGGCGCGACCGGCGTTCGCCGACTTCCGCGTCTGCAACAACACGGCGAGCCGCGTCGGCGTCGCCATCGGTTACAAGGACAAGGACGGTTGGGCCACCGAGGGCTGGTGGAACCTGCCGGGCCACAGCGGCTGCGAGGTGGTCCTGCGCGGAACACTCGGGTCACGCTACTATTATATTTACGCGGTGGACTACGACCGGGGGGGCGAATGGTCGGGACAGGCCTTCATGTGCACACGCGACAAGGAATTCATCATCCGCGAGACGCATGACTGCCTCGCGCACGGTTACGATCGCACCGGCTTCTTCGAGGTCGATACCGGCGACCAGTCGGATTGGACCGTGCAGCTCACCGAGACCGGCGAGACGAAGGGGCCGAACACGCCCGCGATGCAGACGCCATCGCCGGGCCGCCAGGGGCCGGCTCAGCCGCGTAGCCTCGCGCCGGCGGCGGCGCCGAAATGAGGCGTCAGCGCCGCAGCAAGATCGTCGCAACGCTCGGCCCCGCATCGTCGGAGCCGACGCAGATCGCCCGCTTGTTCGAGGCCGGCGCCGACGTCTTTCGCATAAACATGAGCCACACGCCGCCCGATCGCATGCGCGCGCTGGTGCGCGCGATCCGCAAGATCGAGGACGAGCACGGCCGGCCGATCGCGATCCTGGTCGACCTGCAGGGGCCGAAGCTGCGCATCGGCGCGTTCGCGTCCGACGCCGTGACGCTGGTGCGCGATGCGCAATTCACCCTCGATGCCGATCCGGCGCCGGGCGACGCCAATCGCGTGCATCTGCCGCATCCCGAGATCCTCGCCGCGCTCGAGCCCGGCCATACGCTGCTCCTCGATGACGGCAAGATCCGGCTGACCACGATCGAGACGACGCGCGAGCGCGCCGTCACCCGCGTCGTCGTCGGCGGCAAGCTCACGGCGCGCAAGGGTGTGAGCCTGCCCGACACGACGATCGCGGCCTCGGCGCTCACCCCGAAGGACCGCACCGACCTCGAAGCGGCGCTCGACGCCGGCATCGATTGGGTCGGCCTCTCCTTCATCCAGCGGCCGGAAGACATCGCCGAGGCGAAGAAGATCGCGCGTGGGCGCGCTGCCGTGATGGCGAAGATCGAGAAGCCCCAGGCGGTGGCGCGGCTCGAGGACATCCTCGACGTCACTGACGCGCTGATGGTCGCGCGCGGCGACCTCGGCGTCGAGATGCCGCTCGAGAAGGTGCCGGGCGTGCAGAAGCAGATCACCCGAGCGGCGCGCGCCTCCGGCAAGCCGGTGGTGGTGGCGACGCAGATGCTCGAATCGATGATCTCGAGCCCGGTGCCGACGCGCGCCGAGGTCTCCGACGTCGCCACGGCGATCTTCGAGGGCGCCGACGCCGTGATGCTGTCGGCGGAATCGGCCGCCGGGCAGTTTCCGGTCGAGGCCGTGACGACGATGAACCGCATCGCCGAGGAGGTCGAGCGCGACCCGACCTACCGCGCCATCATCCACGCCCAGCGCACCGATCCGGAGGCGACCGGCGCCGACGCGATCGCGGCCGCCACGCGACAGATCGCCGAGACGCTCGATCTTTCCGCCATCGTGTGCTGGACCTCGTCGGGCGCGACCGCCTTGCGCGTCGCGCGTGAGCGCCCGGCGTCGGCGATCGTCGCGATCTCCCCCAACGTCGCGACCGGCCGCCGCCTCGCCGGCGTGTGGGGCGTGCATTGCGTCGTCGCCGAGGACGCGCAGGACCAGGACGATATGGTCGATCGCGCCTGCCGCATCGCCTTCCGCGAAGGCTTTGCCAAGGCGGGCGAGCGCGTCATCATCGTCGCCGGGTTGCCGCTCGGCACGCCGGGCGCGACCAACATGGTGCGCATCGCCTATGTGGGCCAGAACGCGACGGTGGAGTAGCGAATGGCGAGTAGTGAATAGCGAATGGGGAAGCGTCGATTCGCTACGCGCCATTCGCTATTCGCGCCTCCAGCTCGTCGATCGCCTTGACGATCGCCTGCGCTGCCGCGTGCTGCGGCATGTGGCCGATGCCTTCCAGCAAAACCAGCTCGGCGTCCGGAACGAGCGCCGCAACGACACGCGCGTGCAGGTTCACCGAGACCACGGTGTCGCGATCGCCGCTGATGATCACGGTCGGCGCCGCGATCGCGCGATAGCGCGGCACCTGCGCGGTGACGAAGGCCTTGAGCGCCGCGATATCCTGCGCATTGGCCGTGAACTCCGCCGGCCGCAGCACCAGCCGCGCCGCGCTGCGCCGCGCGTATTCGGGCGGCGGCCGTTGCGGCACGAACACGCCGGCGATGCCGCTGCCGATCATGAGCAGCCCCAGCGGCAGCGCCAGCGTATGCGCGAACAATGGTCCGACCACCCGCGTGGAGGCGAGCGTGTTGTACCAGGAGATGCCGCCGGGCCACGGATGGGTCACGGGCGAGAGCAGCACGAGGCCGGCGACGCGCTGCGGGAAATCGAGCGCCAACGCCGCGGCGAGCGCGCCGGACCAGGAGTGGCCGAGAATGATCGCCCGCTCGATGCCGAGCTCGCTCAGTGCCTGCGCGACCAGCGCGGCCTGACGCCCCGGCGAGGCATCGCCGCGTCCGCCGGGACGATCGCTGAAGCCGTGGCCGGGCCGATCGATCAGAATGACGCGGCGCCGCGCCGCGAGCGCGTGCCCGAGGGTGAGCCGCTGGTCCTCGAGATTGCCGCTCGCGCCATGCAGCAGCACGACCGGCGGACCGGCGGCCGCACACGGCGGCGACAGATCGACGACATGCAGCCGGCCGCCGGCGGCGGGCACGAAGCGACCCGCGGGTGGATGGATGCGTTCAAGCCACGCGACGCCGATTGCCGTGATGCCGGCGCCGACGGCAAGGATCGCGACGGCGATGATGAGCGCGATGAGGAAAGGCATGAACACTGCCGGCGCGGACCGCGGGCATTGCGATGACGCGGCGGCTCGATCAGATGTTCTGACCCTCGACCTTGACGGTGAGCGTCTTCACCTTGTCGCCGACGCCCTGCAGGTGCGGGTCGATCGCGAGCGCCTGGCGGAAGGCGATCAGGGCGCCCTTCTCGTCGCCGAGGTCCTGCATGATGGCGCCGAGCCCGGTGAGGGCGCCGAAGTGGCGCGGCTCGAGGGTCAGCACCTTGGCGAGATCGGCGAGCGCGTCGCCATAGTCCTTCTTGAGGAAGAACACGGTGGCGCGCCGATTCCACGCCTCGACGTAATTCGGCTTGAGCTCGATGATGGCGTCGAGCAGGCGGATGGCGACGTCATATTTTTCCGCGTCCACCGCGACCTTGACGCGCGCCATCAGCAGATTGCAGGTGTCGCCGCCGGAGGCGAGCCAGATCGCCCAGATGCGATCCTCGACGATCTTCGCGCTCGCCTCGTCGGGCGCGACCTTGAGCGCGCCGAACAGGAAATCGAGATTGTGGAAGCGGTCGCGCTTGATCTTGGGCGGATTGGCAGGCGGCCGCGCGAGATCCTGCGGACCTGGCTTGTCGAGCGGCGACTGCGTCGGCGCTTGTGTCGGCGGCTGCGTTGGCGCCTGGCCGAACGCGGTCCCGACGATGAGAACGGCGGCCAGAGCCCCGGCGAGCGCGATCGAATGGCGACTCATAGGCTGCAGTCTACGGCCGGACGGGCCGGGCGCAAAGCACCGGCGCATCAAAGGGGCGTGAGGCCAGCGTCCGCTGCCGGACGCAAGGTAGCAGAAACTCAGCCCTGGCGCGCCTTGAAGCGGCGCTGCGTCTTGTTGATGACGTAGACGCGGCCCTTGCGGCGGACGATGCGGTTGTCGCGATGGCGGCCGCGCAGCGATTTCAGCGAATTGCGGACTTTCATGAGAACCTCGGCCGGCGCGGCGCGCGCGGCAATGCTGGGCAAAAAGTTGCGCGGACCATAGGGGCGCGCGGGCCTTGCGTCAACGGCTGCGGCCCGCCGCGCCTTTTGCCGATTTTCCCATAGAAATCAACAGAATGCTTTTCACGCCCGCGTGGCTTCATCGACCCGCACGATGTCGATATTGCCGCGCAGCGGCGGAAAGCGGGTCAATACGGCAGGATCGTGGCCCGGAATGATGTGGGTCGGCCCGTCGGCGAGCTTCTCGACCTTGGCGAAGCCCTCGAGCGCGCCCAGCACGTCGGCGGCCGGAAACGGATTGCGCTCCTCGATATTGGCCCAGTAGTGCACGGCGTCGCTCGCCAGCACGATCCAGCCCCGCGCCGTGTGCACGCGCACGACCTGCAGGCCGCCGGTATGGCCGCCGATCAGGTGGACCGTGACGCCGGGCGCGACCTCGCCCTCGCCGTCGTGGAACGTAAGGCGCCCCGCATAGAGGTTGCGCACCAGGGCGACCACGTCGTCGACCTCGTTCTGCCGCCGGAACCACTTGTGGCAGACGCAGCGGCCGGTCGCCTGCGCCATCTCGGCATCCTGGATGTGGAAGGTCGCCTGGGGAAAGAGATCGATGTTGCCGGCATGATCCCAGTGCAGATGGGTGAGCACCACGTCGCCGACCTCGAACACATTGATGCCCGCCTGCGCGAGCGCGTCGGCGGGCGCATGCACGAACTGACGATTGCGCCGCGTCGAGGCGCCGGGGCTGAAGCCGGTGTCGACCACGATGGTGCGATCAGCCCCGCGGATCGCCCAGATGTAAAAATCCATCTGCATCGGGCCATCGTGGCCGTCGGGCATGATGAAGTTCTGGCTGCCCGGGCGCGCGCTCGACGAGCCGTAGCGGATGGCGAGAACTTCGTAGGTCGGCAACGGATCGGGATCGGTCATCGCGCGGGTGGAGCTTTGCGTTCGGGAATCTGGATCAGTTCGTCGAGCTGCGCCTTGGTGAGCGGCGCCGCAATGTATTTGAACGCGACCGCGTCCGCCATGACGTCGTCGAGGCCGGAGATGCGGTCGGGATCGACCGCGGCTTTCGGCAGGAACTCCCGCAGCGCGCGCCGCGCCGTGCTCTCCGAGATGCTCGCCCAGGCCGCATAGGCCTCGAGGCCTTCCGGCGTCGCGTAGACCCAATCGAGCGCCTGGCGATAGGCGCGCATGAAGCGCACGAACACGTCGCGCCGCTGCCTGAGCTCGTTGGCATTGGCGATGATCAGCCGGATGGTCTGCCGGAGAGCGCCGGATCGTCGGAGGCTTTGGCGATCACGCGCGTCTTGCCGGCTTCGACGAGGTCGACGCCGAACGGCGCGCCGGCCCAGCCGACGTCGATCTGCCCGCTCATCACCTGCGTGAGCGTCGCCGGCGCGGCGCCGGTCGCGGTCGGCTTGAACGGCACGCCGCTCGATTTGCGCAGCGCCAGCACGGCGGCCTGCGTCGAGGAGCCGTTGGTCGAATAGGCGACGGTCTTGCCGGCGGTGTCGCGCAGGCTGGTGATCGGCGAGCTCGCCGGCACGTACCAGAACAGCTGGCTGCCGCCGGTGAAAGTCGAGCCGATGACGCGGATCGGCGCGCCTTTGGAAAAAGCACCGAGCGTGCCGAGGAATCCGTTGGCGACGCCGATCTGCGCGCTGTCGGAGATCACCACCTGCTGGGTCTCGCCGCCGCCCTGCGTATAGAGAATGTCGAGCACGATGCCGTGCTTGCGGAAAATGCCGGCGTTCTGCCCGAGCTCGGCCACGAAGGTCTCGCCGACGCCGCGCGCGCCGACCGCGACGGTGAGCTTGTCCTCGGCGCAGGCGGCGCCCGTGCAGAGAATGAACGCGAGCAATCCGAAGATGGTTTGCGATCTGCGCATTGCGCTTCCTCCCAGACTCCTGTTGCACGAGGTGTAGCACGTGCAATTCGGCCGTAGGGCGGGCAAAGCGAAGCCTGCCCACCATTGCGTTCCGCCGCGACCGCGTGGGCACGGCGCGTTCCCCGCGTTTGCCCACCCATGATCGGATGATTGCTTGCGCGGGCATGACGGGCATGTTCTTGGCGCGCATCGGTCCGGCATGACAGCGTGCGCATTTCCCACTAGCCTTTCCCGCAAACAGCGGGAGGAAGACGCAAATGCTCGGCCGGCACGATCTCATGCTCGCGGTGGTCGCCGCGCTCGGCGCCATCGGCGTGATTGCGGCGATCGCGGCGCCGCTCGCGCGCGCCGCGGACCAGGGGCCGCTGGTGATCGCCAAGCAGGGCTACTTCTTCGTCGGCGGCCGTATCGACCGATCGATCGAGGGCGCGCCGATGGTCGGGCAGATGTATGTCGAGTACCAGGTCCCGCAGGAGCTGAAGCATCCCTATCCGGTCGTGATGATCCATGGCGGCAGCCAGACCGGAACCAATTTCACCGGCACGCCCGACGGGCGCGAAGGCTGGGCGCAATACTTCCTGCGCCGCGGCTACGCGGTCTACGTGGTCGACCAGGTGGCACGCGGGCGCGCCGCCTATGCGGCGCCGGTGTACGGGCCGACCAGCTCGGCGAAGCTCGACTGGGTCGAGATGCGCTTCGTCGCGCCGGAGCGTTACAAGCGCTGGCCGCAGGCGCATCTGCACACCCAGTGGCCGGGCTCAGGCGAGCCCGGCGATGCCGCCTTCGATCAGTTCTACGCGAGCCAGATGCCCTCGGTCGCCGATTTCGCCAAGCAGCAGGAGATCAACCGCGACGCCGGCATCGCGTTGCTCGACCGCATCGGGCCCGCGATCCTCCTCACCCATTCGCAATCGGGCGCCATGGGCTGGCCGATCGCGGATGCGCGGCCGCATCTGGTGAAGGCCATCGTCGCGGTCGAGCCGAGCGGCCCACCGGTGCACGACGTCGAGTTCAAGGGCGCGCCCGACTGGTTCGCGGACAATCCCAAGACCAAAGCCTGGGGCCTCGGCGAGGTGCCCCTCACCTACGATCCGCCCGGTCCGCCGGAGTTCGTGCGCGAGGACAAGGCCGACGCACCGGACCTCGTGCGCTGCTGGGCGCAGAAGGGACCGGCCCGCCAGCTCGTGAAGCTCAAGGACATCCCGGTGCTGGTGGTGATGTCGGAAGCCTCCTATCACGCGAGCTACGACCACTGCACCGTGAAGTACCTGCGCAGCGCGGGCGTGAATGTCACCTACACACGGCTTGCCGAGGCGGGCATCCACGGCAACGGCCACATGATGATGCTGGAGAAGAACAACGATCAGATCGCCGCCGCGATGTTGAGCTGGCTCGACGACAAGGTTCGGAAGTAGCCCGCATGGAGCGAAGCGGACTTCGGGGACAGCGGCACCTCTTCTTCCTGGCGTTCCTGTTCGGATTGCCCCTCGCGAGCGCGCAGGCGCAAAGCGAAGTCACACGCACGATGGTGTCCCGCGGCGACACGCGCATCGAGGTGCTGAGCCAAGGCGCGGGCCCGGTCATCGTGCTGCTGCCCTCGCTCGGCCGCGGCGCGGAGGATTTCGACCAGATCGCGGTAACGCTCGCGGCGGCTCGTTTCCGCGTGCTGCGCCCGCAGCCGCGCGGGATCGGCCAGAGCACGGGTCCTCTCACCGGCATAACCCTGCACGACTATGCCGACGATGTCGCCGCCGTCATCGAGCAGGCGAAGGGCGGCCCGGCCTTCGTGGTCGGGCACGCGTTCGGCAACCGCGTCGCCCGGCTGCTCGCGACCGTTCGTCCGGACCTGGTGCGCGCGGTCGGCCTGATCGCCGCCAATGTGGGCCGCGATCCGAGCCCGCCGCACGTGCGTGCGGCGATCAAGGCGTCCGCCGACCTGTCGCTGCCGCAGGCCGAGCGGCTGGCGGCGCTGCAGTTCGCCTTCTTCGCGCCCGGCAACGACGCCCATGCCTGGCTCGAGGGCTGGCATCCCGACGTGCTCGCGGCCGAGCGCATCGCCGGCGACAAGACGCCCCGCGAGGAGGACTACGCGGCCGGCCACGCGCCGGTGCTCTATCTGCAGCCCGACCACGATCCGCTGGCGAGCGTCGCCAATGCGGCGGAGTACAGGCGCGCGCTCGGCGACCGGGTCACGATCGTGGTCGTGCGGAATGCGGGGCACGCCGTGGTCGTCGAGCAGCCGGCGTTCGTCGCGGGCGAGCTGGTCAAGTTTGCCCGAACGCTCTGGCCGCAATAGTCGCGACCATTGAAATCGTTGCTGTTATCCCAGTTGGGTGACGTTGCCAAAATTGGCCAAGACGTATTCAAATACAGCTACTCTGCGCGGCGCGGCACCAGCAAATTCGCGACCATCACCTGCACCGGCTCATCGTTCTGATTGAGCGTCGTCGTGCGCATCTTGATGAAGCCTTCGGGACGCGAGCGCGACGGGCGCATCTCCACGACCTCGCTCTCGGTGTGCAGCGTATCGCCCGATCGCACCGGGCGCGGCCAGCGCAGCTCGTCGAGGCCGGCGCCGATGATGCCGCCGGCGATCGGCGCGCCGCCATCGACCAGGAGCCGCATGGTCAGCGCCGCGGTGTGGAAGCCGCTCGCCGCGAGGCCGCGGAAGAGCGTCGCTTGCGCGGCGGCCTCATCGAGATGGAAGGGCTGCGGATCGAACTGCGCCGCGAAGGTCTTGATCGCAGGCGTATCGACCGAGAGCTCGCCGGAGCGGAATTTCTGGCCGACGGAAAAATCCTCGAAGTAGAGCGGCGTGCGGCTCGCGGTCTGCGTCAGCATGAGGCTCTCTCGGGTTACGAGGTTTGCGGGACGCGCGCCGGCACGGGCGCCGGCCTGCCGGTGAACCACACCCCGGACGCGATCGCAATGGCGGTGACGAGACCGAAGGCGGCGAGCGCGAGGCCGAGCGCGAGATAGAGCCCGGTGAGCCCTGCCGCCTGCACCGCGATGTAGCCGCCGCCGGTCGCGATGGTGACGCGCAGGAGCGCGGCGATCAGCGGCCAGCCGAGGCGGCCGGCGCCCTGCGAGGCGAAGTACAACGCAAGCCCGAGCCCGAAGAAGCCATAGAACGGCCCGACCACGTGCAGGTAGTGAACGCCGACCTCGTTCATGGTGGCGTCGGCGCCGAACAGCGACATCCAGGCGGCGGGGAAGAACGCGGCCGCAAGCCCGATGGCCTCGGTGATGACGCTCGCGATCAGCGCGCCGGTCCACGCCACCTTGAGCGCGCGCTCGCGCTGGCCCGCGCCGATCGCGGTGCCGGTCAGCGCCGCAAGCGGCGCGCCGAGACCGAACATGAGCGGGACGAGGAGATACTCGAGCCGCGCGCCGGTGCCGTAGCCGGCGACCGCCGCGGGACCGAAGGCGCCGGTGAGCCCGGTCGCGGTCGCGATGCTCACATTGGTGGTGACGCTCACCAGCGACGCGACCGCGCCGACACGCAGGATGTCGCGGGTCGGCGCCCAGCGCAGCGCCGGCGGTCGCGCGGCCGGCCTGAGCACGCCGCGGCCGGACCACAGGTAGGCCGCGAAGATCGCGCTGCCGAGCGCGTAGAAGCCGACCACCGCGGTCGCGCCGCCGGCGATGCCGAGGCGCGGCAGCGGGCCGACGCCGAAGATCAGCATGGGCGAGAGCGGGATCAGCACGACGGCGCCGAGCACCGTGACGCTCGCCGGCACCATCATGTTGCCGGTGCCGCGGATGACCGCGGCGAGAGAGTTGTAGAGCCAGATCAGGGTCGCGCCGGCGAAGACGATGTTGGAATAGGTGAGCGCGGCGGCGAGCGACCCGTCGCGGCCGCCCATCAAGGCATAGAGCTTCGGCCCGCCCGCGAGCGCCGCCGCGGACGTCACCACACCGAGTGCCACCGCGATCGCCACGGCGTGCCAGGCGAGCGTATTGGCGTCGTCGCGCCGGTTGGAGCCGAGCGCGCGAGCGACGCTCGACAGGATGCCGCCGCCCATGGCGCCGGCGGAGATCATCTGGATCACCATCAGCAGCGGAAACACCAGCGCCATTCCGGCGAGCGCATCGGTGCCGAGCTTCGCCACGAACCAGGTCTCGATCAGGCCGATCGCCGACTGCATCACCATGACGGCGAGGTTGGGCAGCGCCAGGCGCGCGATGGTCGGCACGATCGGGGCTTCGAGCAGCGCGCGGGTGCGGGGATCCATGGGGCGAGCCTCGTCTTGACGGAATGACATATTAGGTGCATATGCACGTTACGACAAGCGTGCATATGCACACTTTTGGAATGAAGCCCATGCAAACCGACATGCGAAGCGACCGCACGAAGGGGGTGCCGCGCGGGATCGAGCCGGCGATCTGCAACTGCCTCGCGCTGCGCCAGGCGGCGCGCCACGTGAGCGCGCTCTACGACCGCCATCTCGCCGCCGAGGGGATCACCACGGCGCAATACTCGCTGCTCGCCAAGCTGTTGCGGCTCGGCCCGCAGTCGATCGGTTCGCTCGCCGCCATGATGGTGATGGACCGCACCACCACGACCCGCGCCGTGCGCCCGCTTGCGCGCGACAAGCTGGTCACGATCTCGCCCGGCAAGGACGAGCGCACTCGCATGGTCAGCATCACGCCGGCCGGCGAGAAGCGCACCAAGTCGGCGGCCGCGCGCTGGCGCGAGGCGCAGAAGGAATTCGAGGCGGGCTACGGGGCCGAGGCGGCGCAGCGGCTGCGCGCCGAGCTCGCGCAGGTCGTCGAGCGGACTTGAATTCCAGGCGAGGCGTGTGCTCCCTTCCCGCTTCTTCAGTGGGGAGAGGGAGCACACGCAGCCTGCCTGTGGCGACCTTGCCGTGGCGCGTGGGGGATTGCTATCCGGGTCGGGTCATTGCGAGCGCAGCGAAGCAATCCGTCCCACTCGCTCTTGCGACTGCGGATCGAGATTGCCTCGTCGCGCCGACGCGCTCCTCGCAATGACCACGAGAGGACGCCATGGCTCGCATTTCGTACGTCGACGAGAACGACCATCCCGAGATCGCGCCGCTGATCGACAAGGTCAAGGCCGGGCGGCGCGGCGGCCTGCTCAACGTCTATAAGCTGCTGCTGCATTCGCCGCCGCTCGCGGAGACCTGGCTCGATCATGTCGGCGCGGTGCGCTGGAAGACGAAGCTGAGCGGACGGCTGCGCGAGGTGCTGGTGATCCGCATCGCCTACGTCAATGGGATCGCCTACGTGCTCAACCAGCACGTGCCGGCGCTCGCAGCCGCCGAGGGCATCACGGTCGCTGAATGCGACGCGCTGAAGGACTGGCGCTCGTCCGATATGTTCAGCCCGGCCGAGCGCGCCGCCCTCGCCTATGCGGACGCGATGGTGCTGCAGACGTTGGTGCCCGACGACCTGTTCGCGGAGCTCAAGCGCCACTACGACGAGCGCGCGATCGTCGAGATCTCGGTGCTGATCGGCACCTACCTGATGCACAACCGCGTCATGCAGGCGCTCAAGATCGACCTCGAGTCGGAGGAGCAGCGCGGGCGGTGAGCTCTTCTCCCCTCCCCCCGCGAGCGCAGCGAGTGGCGGGGAGGGGTCGGGGGTGGGGGGCGCGGCTTGCGCAGAGCGAGCGTCGGGCGCACCTGATCGCAAATTCGGAGCAAGCGTGGTCCCCCACCCCTCGCTTCGGCAGCTTCGCTGCCTCGCTCGACCCTCCCCGCCAACGGGCGGGAGGGTAGCAACCGCGACGTAATGCCCGAATCGCAAAGGACTCTATGATGCATCGTCTCGCTATCGCCCTGCTCGCGCTTTGCCTCACCGCCACCACCGACGCCACGGCACAATCCACCTGGCCCACCAAGCCGATCCGCTTCGTCATTCCGTTTCCGGCCGGCAGCTTTGCCGACATCACCATGCGCATCCTGCAGAAGAAGCTCGGGCCGCGACTCGGGCAGGCGATCGTGGTCGACAACCGCTCGGGGGCGAGCGGCGACATCGGCGGCGAGGTGTTGGCGCGCTCGGCCGCGGACGGCTACGTCTTCGGCATCGCCACGAACTCGACCCATGGCGTGTCGCCCGCGCTCAACGCGAAGCTGCCCTACGACCCGATCAAGGATTTCGCCCTGGTGTCGCTGATCGGCGAGGCGCCGTACGTGCTGATCACGGCGCCGAACCTGCCGGTCAAATCGGTCAAGGACCTGATCGCGCTCGCCAAGACCAAGCCGGGCGGCGTCAGCTACGCCTCGGTCGGCCCGGCGAGTCTCGCACATCTCGCCGGCGCGCTCTTTTCGCAGATGGCGGGCGTCAGGCTCACCGAGGTGCCCTACCGCACCTCGGCGCAGTCGGTGCTCGACACCGAGACCGGCCGCATCGACATGCAGTTCGGCACCATGGCGCCGGTGCTGCCGCACGTGCTCGCCGGCAAGGTGAAGGCGCTCGCGGTGACGAGCCGCAAGCGCGCCGCGGTGCTCCCCGACGTGCCGACGCTCGACGAATCCGGCCTGCCCGGCTTCGAGGCTTCGCTGTGGCTCGCCGTAGTGGCGCCGGCCAAGACGCCGCCCGACGTCGTCGCGCGGATGAACCGCGAGCTCGCCGCGGTGCTCGCCGAGCCCGACGTGATCGAGGCGCTCAAGAACCAGGGCATCGCGGCGACGCCGAGCACGCCCGACGAGCTCCGCGCGCGCATCGAGCGCGACGTCGCCAAGTGGAAGAAGCTCGCGCAGGAGACCGGGATCACGATGGAATAGGCGCAGGATCCCGCTGCTACCTTCCCGGGACGAAATTGGAGCTGGAGGCCGGTGCGCCGCGCGCCGAAAAAGGCGCGTGCGAAAACGCCGTGAACCCCACTCCATACCGCGCGTTGCCCCGATGAAGGAGCAACAAGGAACGACGAGATGACCAAAGCCCCTCCGGTCCCACCGCAGAACCAAAGTCCGAAAGGAACCGGTGATCCGAAAGACGGTCAGGGAACGCACCCGGGAACGCAATCGACGCGCGGCAAGGTCAAGCCGGCCAATCCGCAGGAGCAGGGGCGGACCGGCAACATCGCCCAGAACACGACCAATCAAGGCTATCAGCAGGATCGGTGAGGCGATGTCCACCTCCACCAAGTTACGCGCGAGCATTCGCCACGGCGGGCCCGGCGCCTCGCAAGAGAATGCGAAAACAAAGCTGAAGGCCAAGAAGCCGCCGGCCGCTGGACGCGGACAGCGCAGCAGGGTGTCGGGCGGTGGCGGCGAGCGCGACCGCCATCATTCGCATTCTGCGCGCAAGAAGGGCGGCCGCGGCCTGCATGCGTCGTGAAGCGCCCGGTCAGGCCGCGGCGGTATGAAGCAGGAAAGCCGCGACCACGACAAGACAACAATCCGGGCCAGAGCGGACACAAACCGCAGACGCACGATACGGCTGAGGAAAAACACCGAGGCCGGAATCCGGCGCTCGCGCCGCCGATACTCAAGGAGCAGCAGCATGCCGAAAGGAGATCGCAAGCATTTCGGGGCCGGCAGTCAGGGCAAGAGGAGCGGATCCGGAGCCATGACCGATCTGCAGCGGGATCTCGCCGGCGAGAACAGCGTGCTGTCGAACCGCGACAAGTCGCGTCACACCGACCAGCGCGGCCAGGAAGTGGATCGAGACCGAGCAGTTGCGCGACCATGAGGCCAATCAGGATCCGGATTGACCCAACGCGCTCCACAGGTTGATGCACAGCCGCTCGAGGTCGCTGAGCGCATTGTGGCGCGCCGCGATGGCGGTGTGCGGCATCAGGATCACGTTCGGCCGGCCACGGAATTTCAGCAGCGGATCATCGGGCCGCGCCGGCTCGTCATAGCCGACGTCGAGCGCGAGGCCGCCGAGACGGCCGGAGTCGAGCGCGTCGACCAGCGCGGCGCGGTCGACGAGCTCGGCGCGCGCGCAGTTGATCAGAAAGGCGCCTGGCTTCACGCTGCGCAGCGTGTCGACGCCGATGATGCTGCGCGTCGAAGGAGTGAGCGGCAGCTGCACCACGATGTAATCCGATTGCGCCATGAGGTCGGCGAGCGACACGTAGCGCGCGGCGAGGGCCTGCTCGTCGGCGGGCGCGAGCGCGCGCCGCTGGTGATAGAGCGTCGTCATGCCGAAGGGCGCGGCGCGGCGCGCGATCTCGCGGCCGACCTCGCCCATGCCGATGATGCCGAGGGTCGCGCCGTAAAGCGTCTTCAGGCCGGCGACGCGCGCAAAGTTCGAATAGCCCACATACCCGGGAGGGCGCTCGCGAACGCTATAGCCGGCCGCCTCGAGGGTGCTGCGCTCGACCAAGCCGTCGAGCGCACTGATGCGCTTGGCGAGCGCCAGCATCAGCGCGAAGCACTGCTCGGCAACCGCGACGTTGACGTGGCGATGCAGGATCGCAACCGTGATGCGGCGCTCCGCGCAGGCGTGCGCGTCGATATTCGTGCCGATCGTGCCGAACTTCTGCACGATCCTGAGCCGGGGCGCCCTCGCGAGCGCGGCGCGGTCGACCACGAGGCTCTCGACGACCGCCGCGTCGGCGTCCGGGAGCTTGGCGAGGAAATCGGCACGGTCCCGCGCCCAGACGATGCGCGCCGGATAGAGGCCGGGCAAGCGGGCGCGCAGGCGCTCGCACCAGCCGAGGAAGTCCGGGACGTCGTGGGCGAAAAAGTCGGCGACCGCGTCGCGATGCGCCGACGGGATGTCCGGATCGAGGATGACGGGGACGATCTTGAGGAAGTGATCTTCCTCGATGAGGAGGGTCGGCATATCGTGGGGAAATCACCCTTCGCTGAACAGGCCCGTGTTCGCCCTGCGGGCTACGACGCGGCATTTTCTTCGCCGCGGAGCGGCGAAGAAAATGGTGGGCGCGACAGGGATCGAACCTGTGACCCCTACCATGTCAAGGTAGTGCTCTCCCGCTGAGCTACGCGCCCGAATGCCTTGAAGGGGTAGGTTTCGTATATCGGCTCGAACGGGCGCCGGCAAGCCGGCCCCCCTCGCCCAAAGATTCCAACCCCGTCATGCCCCGCGAAAGCGCCGCGAAAGCGGGGCATCCAGTACGCCGCAGCGCCGGAGGAAATCACGGGCGCCAGTGGGTTACTGGATGGCCCGCTTTCGCGGGCCATGACGGCGGAATTTTGTGGAACGGGATTGCGTCGGCCCCCCTGCGGCCGCCTCGCAATAGCCTATGCCGCCAGGACCTTCTGCACCTCGTTGACGAGGTCGCGCAGGTGGAACGGCTTGGACAGCACCTTGGCGTGCTTGGGGGCGGACGAATCGGGGTTGAGCGCGACGGCGGCGAACCCGGTGATGAACATGATCTTGATGTCGGGGTCGAGTTCCGAGGCGCGGCGGGCGAGCTCGATGCCGTCCATCTCCGGCATCACGATGTCGGTGAGCAGAAGCTCGAACGGCTCCTCGCGCAGGCGCTGGTAGGCGGAGAGGCCGTTGTCGTAGGAGATCACCTCGTAGCCCGCCTGCTGCAGCGCCTTCACCAGAAAGCGGCGCATGTCGGTATCGTCTTCGGCGAGAAGAATCTTGGTCATACTATCGATCGCCCGCTGCATTCGCGACGGCGGGTGATCCCGCCCCATCCCATGCCCTTGGTCCGGTGTCGAATAAGCCGGAAGTCGGGTAAAAATGGGGTGAACTTCGATCCATCCGCGGCTGACGCAGCGACACTTCGCGGGGGGATAGGCCGACGAATACGCTTGGCATGACGCCCCGAGGCATGGAAAATGACACGGAAGTTGCCTGGACAATGTCACTCTTAAGAGCCTGTAAACAGGATAAGACCCGGACCCGATGACCGCAACGCGATTCGCTGTGGTGACGGACGACGCGGCCGAACGTGAACCGCCTACCGCATGACCGACATCCACGAAGAGCTCGAGCCCCCATTCGAAATCCTGGAGCCCGCCGACTGGGCGGGCCCGCTGGTGTTCAACTCGCCGCACAGCGGCAACATCTACCCGCCCGCCTTCCTGGCCGCCGCCCGGCTCGAGCTCACCCAGCTGCGCCGCTCGGAGGACTCCTTCGTCGACGAGCTCTTCGCCGGCGTGGTGCCGCGCGGCTTCCCGCTGATGCGCGCGCACTTCCCGCGCTGCTACATCGACGTCAACCGCGAGCCCTACGAGCTCGACCCGCGCATGTTCGACGGGCGGCTGCCGTCGTTCGCCAACACGCGCTCGATGCGGGTCGCGGGCGGGCTCGGCACGGTCGCGCGCGTGGTCGGCGACGCGCAGGAAATCTACGATCAGCGTATCCCGGTCGACGACGCGCTGCGCCGCATCGAGGGCCTCTACAAGCCCTACCACCGCGCGCTGCGGCGACTGGTGACCAAGGTGCATCGCGACTTCGGCGCCGCGATTCTGGTCGACTGCCACTCGATGCCGTCGATCGCCGGCAGCCGCGACGAGCGGCCGCGCGCCGACATCGTGCTCGGCGACCGCTACGGCACGAGCTGCGTCGCACTGGTCGCCGACACGGTCGAGACGGCGCTGCAGGAGGCAGGCTATTCGGTGAGCCGCAACAAGCCCTATGCGGGCGGCTTCATCACCGAGCACTACGGCAATCCGCCCGCCGGCCTGCATGCGATCCAGCTCGAGATCAACCGCGCGCTCTACATGGACGAGCGCAAGTACGAGCCGATCGCCTCGTTCGGCCGGCTGGCAGCCGACCTGGAGACGCTCGCGGACAGCCTTGCCGCGCTGCCGCTGGAGGAGCTGCGACCATACCGGGCGGCGGCCGAATAGGCGGCTCCGAGCGCGGCCGTCACAAAAACGCTAGGGCGAATCGGTAGACTGCCGTCACGACAAAGAAAAAGGGCCGCCAGCGGTGCTAGCGGCCCAAGTCTAGGGAGGAAACGCCCAAGGAGGGCGGCAGCAACACGATCGCTCGCGTCGCTGCACCGCAACAAGATACACCGCGACGCACAAAATGCAAGTGGTAAGACCAAGAAAATCCAGGCCTGTGCACATAGATAAATAGAGCAACTATTTCATACACTTAAATCGACGGCCGCGATGGTCCGCGAGGGCAGAGATCGCTCCTGGTATGCCAGCTTTCCGATTGCCGAATGGGGCCGTTAAGGAATCGGACCCGGCGCCGCACCTTGAATGCGAGGCAGGCTTTTGCCGGCACATGCGCTATACGGGAAGCTGGCGCGGCGGGGGCGGCAATCAGCAAGATGACAGCGGTCGATCTCAGGGCCTTTCTCGACAGACTGGCGACGGCCTCGGGCGAGGTCATTCTCCCCTATTTTCGCACCTCGCTCAGCGTCGAGGACAAGAGCCGCGGCGCCGCCTTCGATCCTGTGACGGCCGCCGACCGCGCCGCCGAGCAGGCGATGCGCGCGCTGATTCGCCGCCAGTTCCCGAGCCACGGGGTTGTGGGCGAGGAATTCGGCGCCGACCGGCCGGACGCCGATTATGTCTGGTACCTCGATCCGATCGACGGGACGAAGTCGTTCATCTCCGGCATGCCCGCCTGGGGCACGCTGATCGCGCTCACCCACGGCGGCGCGCCGGTGATCGGCATGATGCACCAGCCGTTCATCGGCGAGCGCTTCTTCGGCGACGGCGTCACGGCGCACTACAAGGGGCCGGCGGGCGAGCGCAAGCTGATGACGCGCGCGTGCGCGAGCCTCGCGGACGCGATGCTCTACACGACGACGCCACTCCTGATGAAGGACGCCGACCGCGCGCGCTTCAGCGAGGTGGAAAAGCTGGCACGCCTCTCGCGCTACGGCGGCGATTGCTACGCCTACTGCATGCTCGCGGCCGGCCATCTCGACCTGCTGATCGAGACGGAGCTGAAGCCGCACGACGTGATCCCGCTGATGCCGATCATCACCGGCGCCGGCGGCGTGATCACCACCTGGGAAGGCGAGCCGCCGCTCAACGGCGGCCGCGTGATCGTCGCCGGCGACCCACGCGTGCACGCGGAGGCGATGAAGGTGCTGAAGGGGTGACTTCCTTCACCCTCCCCCGCATGGGCCCTGCAGGGGGAGGTCGCAACGCATTGAGCGAAGCGAAATGCGATCCGGGGTGGGGTGTCGGACGCGCTACCACACGCGCCTTGTTCGTCTGCTGATTTATCGCCACCCCGCCCCGCGCGCCCTCGCTGCGCGAGCGCGAGCGACCCGCCCCCTGCAGGCCCTCGCAGGGGAGGTGAAGAAAGATCCCTCAATCCGCCGCCAATTTCCCGAACAGCGGCGTGCCCGGCACGAACGCATCGAACGCGGCCCAGAACTGCTGGCGATAGGCGTCCTGCTCCATGAGGATCTCGTGCTCGGCGCCGGGAATGACCACGTGCGAGCCGGCGCGCAGGTGGATCGCGAAGCTCTCGATCGCAGGCGTGGAGACGAGACGGTCGCGGCCGGCAGCGACGATCAGCATGGGCTGGCGGATGCGCGCCGCGTAGGAGGGCGGGCGCATCTGCGCCATCGAGCGGAAGGCGGCATCGACCCAACTCACCGTGGGCGAGCCGATGCCGAGCGCGGGCTCGGTCTCGAGCACCGCGGCGGCGCGCGCATAGCGCACCGGATCGCTGGTGAGCGGATTGCCGGGGAACGGCCCCGTCTGCAGCGGGGTCGGGCCGCCGCCCGGCACGTAGCCGCTGCCGCGGCCGGCAAGGCGCACGATGCGGGCGAGCGCCGGGGCCATGCCGAACATGCGCCGCTCGGCGAGGCGCAGCAGCGGCGCGGTGAGCACCATGCGGTCGAACCAGCGGTGCCCCTTGGCGGCCGCCTGGATCAGCACCGCCGCGCCGGTCGAATGCGCGAGCGCGAACAGCGGCGGCGGGCAGTCGGGCAGCACCACCTCCTTCATGAACGTCTCGAGGTCGATCGCGTATTCGGCGAAGCTGCCGACATGGCCCTTGCGCGGATCTTTCAGCGCGCGCTGCGACAGCCCCTGCCCGCGCCAGTCGAAGGTCGCGACCGCAAAGCCGCGCGCGCGCAGATCGCGCACCACCTCGAAATATTTTTCGATGAACTCGGCGCGCCCCTGAAAGACGCACACCGTCCCCTTGCGGCCGGGCGGCGGCGCCCACCGCGCATAGCGCAGCAGGACGTCGTCCGGCGTCTGCAGCATCGCGGTCGCCGCTTCGTCAGGCACCGGATTGGCCGGGGTGGAGATCAGTCGCATGTGGAGCTGGAATCAGCGGATCGCGCCGTTATAGCAGGGCACCGGGGTCCCTCAACGCCCGCAGTGGAGGCCGCCACGCCCGGCACGGGCTCTGTGGCGCCTTGTTAACCTACTGTCGAACAAAGGGAAATTCAGGCGGCTCCAGTCCACCTTTTCGCCAGCTGGCCCCTTGCGGAGAAAAACAGGCCTCCCCATCTCCATCGTACGCGGGGCCATCCGGCCCGCGTGAACCAGTGGTCCGGCCCTTGTGGCGGATCCACCGCATGTCGCTCAAGGAGGATATGCCATGCGTACTTTCGATCTTGCTCCCCTCTATCGCTCGACCGTCGGGTTCGACCGGCTCTTTTCGATGCTCGACCAGGTTTCGGGCTTCGAGAATGGCGGCTCGACCTATCCGCCCTACAACATCGAGCGCACCGGCGAGAACGCCTACCGCATCACGCTCGCGGTCGCGGGCTTTGCGGAATCCGACATCTCGATCGAGGCGAAACAGAACACGCTGACGATCAAGGGCGAGAAGCAGGCCAAGACCGACGAGAAGAAGGGTGAGGTGCTCTATCAGGGCATCGCGGCCCGCGCCTTCGAGCGCGTCTTCCAGCTCGCCGAGCATGTCGACGTCAAAGGCGCCTCGCTCGAGAACGGTCTCCTGCACGTGGATCTCGTGCGCGAGGTTCCCGAGGCGGCGAAGCCGCGCCAGATCCGCATCGCCAACGGCAATGCCAAGGCGCTCGACGCCAAGGCGGCTTGATGCCGGCTTGATGCCGGACGACCGGCTGAAGTCTCGCAAACAGGGAGCGCCCCGGAATTTCCGGGGCGCTTTTGTTTTGGCCGGACGAATAGTGAATAGCGAAGAGCGCCTACTCGCTATTCGCTACTCGCCCTCTCCTCAATCCAGCGGCGTGACCGGCGGCATCGAGGCGCCGCCGTTCGGCGGCGCGTCGGCCGGAGGTGCGGACGGCACCGCGGCGGGCGCAGGATTCGGCGCTGCTGCGGCCGGCGACGGCGACGTGTTCTGCGGCGCGGCCTTCGGCGCATCGGCCGGGATCGAGCTGGTCGCTTCCGCCACATAGGGACGCGGACGCGGCAGCGGTGTTTCGTTCGGCGCTTGCGGCGTCTTGTTCGGCTCTGGCATCGCTAGCCGCGTCGGGTTGCTCGGAGCGGGCGGAGCGATCGGCGTCGCTTTGGTGGTCTGCGGCGGGCGCACCTGCGGCGGCAGTGGTGGGCGCGGCGCGCCGTAGCGATCGTCGTCGGGCCCGAACACGCGGCCGTACATCGGGCCAGGGCCAGCGCCGTACGGACCATACGCTGGACCACCGCGATACACGCGCGCATAAGGGCCCGGCTCGTTGGTCTCGCGAATCGACATGGTGCGGCCCGTGTAGGCGTCGATCACCAAGCGATACTCGATCTCGTTGCGGTCGAGGGCGCGCAACACGTAGGTGTCGCCCTGGCGCATCGGCCGAAACAGGGGAGCGAAGCCGGCGGCGCGCACGATCGCAGCGATGCGGAAAGGCGGGAGCGCGCCGTAGCCCGGATAAGCGGACCCGGGCGCGGGTCCATATGATTGGGCCGAGGCGGCGCCGGCGAGGGCGAGCGCTGCCGTGCAGGCGAGCAGCAAGGCACGAAGTTTCACGACGACTCTCCCCATGCGATGTCTTTGGGTGCTCACCCTAGGACAGCGCGCGATTGCGGCACGCCTACGGCGGAATACATCACCCTCCCGAATTCCATGTGTTTCGCATTCACGCACGGGCGCATTTTCTCATCGGCGAACCGGCGTCCCCTCCGCCGGAACATGCGCTAGCCACCGGCGATATCGATGAACCGATCAACTTCCGCATCGGTGGTCGCAAAAGACGTCACCAGGCGGACAAACACGTCGCCCGGCTTCATGTCGATACCACCAGGCGCGCCGTCGCGCGCATAATAGGTCGCCCCGGCGGCGCGCAGGCGCGCGTCGGCCGCGCTCGGCAGCACGGTGAACACAATGTTGGCCTCGACCGGCCACACGGGCGCCATCGCGTGCTTGTCGAGCCCGTGCGCGAGGCGATCCGCCATGCGGTTGGCATGGCGTGCCCAGCTGAGCCAGTTGCCGTCGGCGAGAAAGCCGTCGAATTGCGCGGCGACGAAACGATGCTTGGAAACGAGATGGCCGCCGCGCTTGCGCCGCTCGTGCATCGAGTCGGCGCTGGCGCGATCGAAGATCACGATCGCCTCGGCGGCGAGCGCGCCACCCTTGGTCGCGCCGAACGAGAGCACGTCGACGCCGGCCTCCCAGGTGAGCTCGGCCGGGCTCGCATTGAGCCGCGCGAGCGCATTGCCGAAACGGGCGCCGTCCATGTGAACTTTCAGACCGCGCGCATGCGCGATGTCGGCGAGCGCCGCGACCTCCGACGCCGTGTAGATCGTGCCGGATTCGCTCGCCTGGCTGATCGACACCGAGGCGGCCTGCACCGCATGCGGTCGGTGGCCGGTGTGGCGCGCGATCGCGGCCGCGAGCGTCGCCGGTGCGAGCTTGCCGCCATCGCCCTCGAGACCGATGAGCTTGAGGGCGCCGCCGAAGAACTCCGGCGCCCCACATTCGTCGACCATGATGTGCGCTTGCGCGTGGCAGAGCACGCCGCCCCACGGCGGCGTGATGTGGGCGAGCGCCAGCGCATTGGCGGCGGTGCCGGTCGAGACGAGAAACACGGCGGCGTCGCGCTCAAACAGCTCGCCGATGCGGCGCTCGATCGAGCGGGTGAGATCGTCGTTGCCGTAGCCGAGGGCGTGGCCGCGGTTGGCGCGGCCAATGGCATCGAAGACCGCGGGCGCGATTGCGGCCGCGTTGTCGCTGGCGAAGTTCATTCGGGGGGCTCCGGGGTGGCGCGACTCTGATCTTGCAGGGTTCCAACTCTCAGGTCACGCATAGCCGTTCGAAAGAACGGCGTCGCTTCGCTCGCCTATGGCCGGCGAACCCGTGTCTACTTTGCCTGGATATGCGCAGAGGAAACAATCCGCCCCTGGTTGCGTTCTGCAGTGCAAAATCGCCCGCCCTCGGCGTTATCCAGGGCGCGCGGGGCGAGCAATGATGCTGCGACGCAACGGGATTGCGTAAATGCCCGGTCCGTGGTCCTCTTGTTGCCCTAGGAGAGGCGCTGCGGCAACAAAAGGGGCGCAAAACGCGATTCAGCGAATGGCGAACCCTTGTTTCCGTGGCAGAATTTTGGCATGGTGAGTTAGGACAGCATTGCTGTCCCATAACTGACCGTGAAGCGAGCGGCCGGGCGCCCGGCCGAGGCCATTCCTGCCCAAGGAGTACACCAGGGGCGGGTGGGAATGCGCCGCAAGATGCTCGATCGCATCGGAGCGCCGAACGAGCGGCCACGCAGAACCGCCAGAAAGGCGGACCGGCTGCCCGGCAGGACATGAGTGATCTCGTACCGGGGCGTCATGCGGCGCAGCGGACGAGGCGGGTGCGCCAGGCGGCTGCGGGCCGCGGGCGGGAGGCGAGGACGAAACATGAGCGCCATACCGGTCGGCCGCGACCGCGGACAGGAGAACGTGCGACAGGCGGCGATTGATGCCACGGGCATCAAACGCACGGCCACGCCGTTCTCGGCCGCGACCGCCGCGACTGCCGATCCTGGCGTGCCGCCGGCGCGCGGCATGTATGACCCGGCGCTCGACAAGGATTCGTGCGGCGTCGGCTTCATCGCCGACATCAAGGGCCGCAAGTCGCACCAGATCGTCGCCGACGCGCTGACCATCCTGCTCAACCTCGAGCACCGTGGCGCGGTCGGCGCGGACCCGCGCGCCGGCGACGGCGCCGGCATCCTCACACAGATCCCGCACAAGTTCTTCGCCCGAAAGGCGGCCGAGCTCGGCTTCACGCTGCCGGCGCCGGGCGAATACGCCATCGGCACGCTCTTTTTGCCGCACGACCCGGCGCGGCTGAAGGAGATCACCGACATCTACGCCGAGGTGATCGAGGCGGAAGGCTTCAAGCTGCTCGGCTGGCGCAGCGTGCCGACCGACAACTCGACGCTCGGCTTCTCGGTCAAGCCGACCGAGCCGGTGCATCGGCAGGTGTTCATCGGCCTCGGTGAGAGGAAGCTCACCGAGGACGAGTTCGAGCGGCGGCTCTACATCCTGCGCAAGACGGTCTCGGGCATCTTCTATCGCCGCTACGAGCGGCGCACCTCCGGCTATTACCCGGTCGCGATCTCGTGCCGCACCGTGATCTACAAGGGCATGTTCCTCGCCGACCAGCTCGGCACCTACTACCCGGACCTGCACGATCCGGAATTCGAGAGCGCGCTCGCGCTGGTGCACCAGCGCTTCTCCACCAACACGTTTCCGACCTGGTCGCTGGCGCATCCCTACCGGATGATCGCCCACAACGGCGAGATCAACACGCTGCGCGGCAACCTCAACTGGATGGCGGCGCGGCAATCATCGGCGCGCTCGCCCCGCTTCGGCGACGACATCCGCAAGCTGTGGCCGATCTCCTATGAGGGCCAGTCGGACACCGCCTGCTTCGACAACGCTCTCGAGTTCCTGGTGCAAGGCGGCTACCCGCTCGCGCATGCCGTGATGATGATGATTCCGGAAGCGTGGGCCGGCAACCCGCTGATGGACGAGGAGCGGCGCGCCTTCTACGAGTACAACGCCGCGCTGATGGAGCCGTGGGACGGCCCCGCCGCGATCGCGTTCACGGACGGCCGGCAGATCGGCGCGACCCTCGACCGCAACGGCCTGCGCCCGGCGCGCTATCTCGTCACCCGCGACGGCCGCATCGTCATGGCGTCCGAGATGGGCGTGCTGCCGATTCCGGAGAAGGACATCGTCACCAAGTGGCGGCTGCAGCCCGGCAAGATGCTGCTGGTCGATCTCGTCGAAGGCCGGCTCATTCCGGACGAGGAGATCAAGGCGCAGCTCGCCAAGAGCCATCCGTACAAGGAGTGGCTCAAAAACACGCAGATCCAGGTCGAGGAGCTGCCGCCGGCGGTGAGCCGCCCGGCGTTGTCGAACCTGTCGCTGCTCGATCGCCAGCAGGCCTTCGGCTACACCCAGGAGGACCTGAAGATCCTGATGTCGCCGATGGGCACGACCGGCGAGGAAGCGGTCGGCTCCATGGGCAACGACACGCCGATCTCGGCCCTGTCGAACAAGCCGAAGCTGCTGTTCACCTACTTCAAGCAGAACTTCGCCCAGGTGACCAACCCGCCGATCGACCCGATCCGCGAGGAGCTGGTCATGAGCCTCGTCTCGATCATCGGGCCGCGGCCGAACCTGTTCGACCTGCAGGGCCTCTCGACCACCAAGCGGCTCGAGGTGCACCAGCCGATCCTGACCAATGCGGATCTCGAGAAGATCCGCTCGATCTCGCAGATGAGCGACTCGCATTTCCGCTCGCTCACCCTCGACGCCACCTGGTCGGCGGACACCGGCGCGTCCGGCATGGCCGGCGCGCTCGACGCGCTGTGCTGGCAGGCCGAGAAGGCGGTGCAGGACGGCATCAACATCATCATCCTGTCGGACCGCAGCGCGGGCGCCGACAGCGTGCCGATCCCGTCGCTGCTCGCCTGCGCGGCCGTGCATCATCACCTGATCCGGCGCGGCCTGCGCATGTCGGTCGGGCTCGTGGTCGAGTCGGGCGAGCCGCGCGAGGTGCATCATTTCGCGTGCCTCGCCGGATACGGCGCCGAGGCGATCAACCCGTACCTCGCGTTCGAGACGCTCGTCGCCATGAAGGACGAGCTGCCGCAGAAGCTCGACGAGAAGGAAGTGGTCAAGCGCTACATCAAGTCGATCGACAAGGGGCTGCTCAAGGTGATGTCCAAGATGGGCATCTCGACCTACCAGTCCTATTGCGGCGCGCAGATCTTCGACGCGGTCGGGCTCAAGTCGGATTTCGTCTCGCAGTACTTCACGGGCACGGCGACTAGAATTGAAGGCGTCGCGCTCGACGAGATCGCCGAAGAGACGGTGCGGCGCCATCGCGACGCGTTCGGCGATGCGCCGGTCTATCGCGCCGCGCTCGACGTCGGCGGCGACTATGCGCTGCGGCTGCGCGGCGAGGACCACGTGTGGACCTCGCAGACGGTGTCGGCGCTGCAGCACGCGGTGCGCGGCAACTCGCAGGACCAGTACCGGACGTTCGCGAAAATCGTGAACGAGCAGACTGAGCGGCTGCTGACCATCCGGGGCCTTTTCAGAATAAAGAGCGCGCAAGAAGACGGCCGTAACCCGGTGCCGATCGAGGAGGTCGAGCCGGCGAAGAACATCGTGCGCCGCTTCTCGACCGGCGCCATGTCGTACGGCTCGATCTCGCGCGAAGCGCACACCACGCTCGCGATCGCCATGAACCGGATCGGCGGCAAGTCGAACACCGGCGAAGGCGGCGAGGAGTCCGACCGCTACAAGCCGCTGCCGAACGGCGACTCGATGCGCTCGGCGATCAAGCAGGTCGCGTCCGGCCGCTTCGGCGTCACGGCGGAGTACCTGGTCAACTCCGACGTGATGCAGATCAAGATGGCGCAGGGCGCGAAGCCCGGCGAAGGCGGGCAGCTGCCCGGCCACAAGGTCGACAAGACCATCGCCAAGGTGCGCCACTCGACGCCGGGCGTGGGTCTCATCTCGCCGCCGCCGCACCACGACATCTACTCGATCGAGGATCTGGCGCAGCTGATCTTCGACCTGAAGAACGTCAACCCGACCGGCGACGTGTCGGTGAAGCTCGTCTCCGAGGTGGGCGTCGGCACGGTCGCGGCGGGCGTCTCCAAGGCGCGCGCCGACCATGTGACCATCGCGGGCTTCGAGGGCGGCACCGGCGCGAGCCCGCTCACCTCGATCAAGCACGCCGGCAGCCCATGGGAGATCGGGCTCGCCGAGACGCACCAGACGCTGGTCGCCAACCGGCTGCGCGGCCGCATCGCCGTGCAGGTCGACGGCGGCATCCGCACCGGCCGCGACGTCGTCGTCGGCGCGATGCTCGGCGCCGACGAGTTCGGCTTCGCCACCGCGCCACTGATCGCGGCCGGCTGCATCATGATGCGCAAGTGCCACCTGAACACCTGCCCGGTCGGCGTGGCGACGCAGGACCCGATCCTGCGGGCGCGCTTCAAGGGCCAGCCCGAGCACGTGATCAACTACTTCTTCTTCGTCGCCGAGGAAGTGCGCGAGATCATGGCCGAGCTCGGCTACCGCAAGTTCGACGACATGGTCGGGCAGATGCAGATGCTCGACCAGCGCGCGATGGTGGCGCACTGGAAGGCGAAGGGCCTCGACTTCTCGCGCCTGTTCACCAAGCCGGAAGCGGACGCGGGCACCGCGATCTACAACTGCGAGGAGCAGGATCACAAGATCAAGGACATCCTCGACCGGAAGCTGATCGCCGAGTCGCAGGCGGCGCTCGACCGCGGCGCGCCGGTGCGCATCGTCACGACGATCAAGAACACCGACCGCACCGCCGGCGCCATGCTGTCGGGCGAGATCGCCAAGCGCTACGGCCACGTCGGCCTGCCCGAGGACACGATCCACGTGAAGCTCACCGGCACCGCCGGGCAGAGCTTCGGCGCCTTCCTGGCCCGCGGCGTCACGCTCGAGCTCGAAGGCGAAGGCAATGACTATGTCGGCAAGGGCCTGTCGGGCGGGCGCATCATCGTGCGGCCGCCGGTCGATGCCGGGGTCACACCGGAAGACTCGATCATCGTCGGCAACACGGTGCTGTACGGCGCGATCGCCGGCGAGGCCTACCTGCGCGGCGTCGCGGGCGAGCGCTTCGCGGTGCGCAACTCGGGCGCCATGGCGGTGGTCGAGGGCGCCGGCGACCACTGCTGCGAATACATGACCGGCGGCATCGTGGTCGTGCTCGGGCCCACCGGCCGCAACTTCGCGGCCGGCATGTCGGGCGGCATCGCGTACGTGCTCGATGAGGATGGCACGTTCCAGACCCGCTGCAACATGGCGATGGTCGAGCTCGAGCCGATGGCGAACGAGGAGGAGATCAACGCGCGCGAATACGGCCACGCGGCCGACCTCGCCGGCCACGGCCGCGTCGACGTGCTGGCCGACCTCACCCGCTACGACGCCGCGCGCCTGCATCTCCTGATCGCACGGCACGCGCGCTTCGCCGGCTCGCGCCGCGCCGCGCAAATTCTGGAGCACTGGGACGCGTATCTGCCCAAGTTCCGCAAGGTGATGCCGGTCGAGTACCGCCGCGCACTCGCCGAGCTCGCCAAGGACAAAGCGGCTGCGATGCAGGCGGCAGAGTGAGCGGGGCTCACTCCGCGCGACGCGGCTTCGCCAGCAGAGAAGAACAGGCAATCGCGCCGCATGGCGGCGCACGGGACGGCTGAGACTAGAGTTCAGATGGGCAAGGTCACCGGGTTTCTCGAATTCGATCGCGTCGACCGCGACTATGCGCCGGTCGAGGAGCGCATTCGCAACTGGAACGAGTTCGTGCTGCCGCTCTCCGACAAGGAGACGCGCGAGCAGGCGGCGCGCTGCATGAACTGCGGCATCCCGTATTGTCACACCGGCTGCCCGGTCAACAACCAGATCCCCGACTGGAACGACCTCGTCTACACCGGCGACTGGAAGAACGCGGCGCGCAACCTGCACTCGACCAACAATTTCCCCGAGGTCACCGGCCGCGTGTGCCCGGCGCCGTGCGAGGCTTCGTGCACGCTCAACCTGGACGACAACCCCGTCACCATCAAGACGATCGAATGCACGATCGCCGACCACGCCTACGCGCAGGGCTGGATCGTGCCGGAGCCGCCGGCGGTGAAGACCGGCAAGCGCGTCGCGATCGTCGGCTCGGGGCCGGCGGGCCTCGCCTGCGCGCAGCAGCTCGCGCGCGCCGGCCACGACGTGCACGTCTACGAGAAGTGGGCGAAGGCCGGCGGCCTGCTGCGCTACGGCATCCCCGACTTCAAGATGGAGAAGGCCTACGTCGACAAGCGCGTCGCGCAGATGGAAGGCGAAGGCGTCACCTTCCACTACGGCGTCCACGTGGGCGTCAACCTCCCGGCCGACAAGCTCGTCGCCGAATACGACGCGGTGGTGCTCGCGGGCGGCGCCGAGAAGGGCCGCGACCTTCCGATCCCGGGCCGCGAGCTCGCCGGCATCCATTACGCGATGGAGTTCCTGCCGCAGCAGAACCGGCGCGTGTCGGGCGAGGTGGCGCCGGCGGGCGACCTGCCGCCGATCCTCGCCAAGGACAAGCACGTGATCGTAATCGGTGGCGGCGACACCGGCTCCGACTGCATCGGCACCTCGATCCGCCAGGGCGCGCGCTCGGTCACCAATTTCGAGATCATGCCGATGCCGCCCGAGAAGGAGAACAAGCTGCTGACCTGGCCCGACTGGCCGCTCAAGCTGCGCACCTCCTCGAGCCACGAGGAAGGCGCCAAGCGCGCGTTCTCGGTGCTGACCCAGAAATTCACGGGCGAAAACGGACAAGTGAAGAAGCTGCACTGCGTGCAGGTCGACGCCAAGTTCAAGCCGCTGCCGGGCTCCGAATTCGAGATCGACGCCGACCTGGTGCTGCTCGCCATGGGCTTCGTGCATCCGGTGCACGACGGCATGATCAAGTCGCTGGGCGTCACCCTCGACGCGCGCGGCAACGTCAAGGCCGACACCGAAGGCGCGCAGAGCTACAAGAGCTCGCTCGACAAGGTGTTCGCCTGCGGCGACATGCGGCGCGGCCAGTCGCTGGTGGTGTGGGCGATCCGCGAGGGACGGCAGGCCGCACACGCGGTCGACAAGTTCCTGATGGGATCGACGCTGCTGCCGCGGTAATCTCCCCGTCATTGCGAGGCGCGCGTAGCGCGCCGAAGCGATCTCGCTCGCGGATGCATGAGTCCGTGGCGCGAGATGGCTTCGCTTCGCTCGCAATGACGCACTCCCGGGAGAACGCAGTGCCCATCTCGCGCCGCATGCTGCTGACGACCACCCTCGCCTCCGGCGCCATGCTGCTCGCCGGCAGCGCGCTCGCCGCCTACCCCGATCACCCGATCCGCCTCATCGTCCCCTTTCCGCCGGGCGGCGCGGTCGATTCGGTGGCGCGCGTCCTCGCCGAGGCGCTGGGCGAGCGGCTCGGCCAGCCGATCGTCAGCATCAACCGTGGCGGCGGGGGCGGCAGCATCGGCATGGACGAGGCCGCGAAGGCGGCCCCGGACGGCTACACGATCGTGCTCGACCACAGCGGCATGGCCTACATGCCGGGCCTCTATCGCAACCTGCCGTTCGATCCGGTGAAGGATTTCGCGCCGATCATCGCCGCGGTGGCGGGGTTCTACGTGCTGGCCGTGAACCCGGCGCTGCCGGTGAAGTCGGTCGCCGAGCTGATCGCCTATGCCAAGGCCAATCCGGACAAGCTCACCTTCGGCTCAGCGGGAATCGGCTCGACGCTGCATCTCGCCGGCGAGATGTTCAAGCGCGAGGCCGGCCTCGACATGCTGCACGTGCCCTACCGCGGCGCCGGACCGGCGATCAAGGATCTGATCTCCGGCGAGATCAAGATGATGTTCTCGCCGGCGGTCGCGATGCTGCCGCTCGCGAAGAGCGGCAAGGTGCGCGTGCTGGCGCAGACGCCGGCGAAGCGCTCGGCGCTCGCGCCGGATATCCCATCGGTCGCCGAGACGCTGCCCGGCTTCGACATCGTCGGCTGGTACGGGCTCGCGGGCCCGGCCGCGATGCCGCGGGCCGACGTCGAGCGGATCAACACGGAGCTCAACCAGGCGCTCGAGGCGCCGCCGCTGATCGCGCGGCTGCATCAGCTCTCCTACGAGCCGATCGGCGGCACGCCCGAGGAGGCGGCGGAGCGCATCAAGACCGACGTCGAGCGCTGGACCAAGATCATCCGCGATGCCGGCATCACGGCGCAGTAAAGCTCCGAGCAAATGTCCGAAGAAACTTCCGTGGACCAGAACCTCGAGACCGACGCGGTCACGCTGACCAAGACGCTCGCCGCGCATCTCGCCGGCGTCACGCCCGCGGACCTCACGCCTGCCGCACGACACGCGGCGCGGCGCGGCGTGCTCGACTGGATCGGCTGCGCGCTCGCCGGCAGCGCGCATCCGGAAATCGACATTCTGATCTCGGTGCTGCAGGAGACCGGCGGGCGGCCGCAGGCGAGCGTGCTCGGCCGTGGCCTCAAGCTCGGCCTGCTCGATGCGCCGCTCGCCAACGGCCAGATGGGACACCTCCTCGATTTCGACGATACCCACATGGGCGGCGTGGTGCTGCATGCAAGCTCGCCGGTGCTTGCCGCCCTGTTCGCGCTCGCCGAGCGCAAGCCCAAAAACGTGCCCGACAACGCGCCGATCAGCGGCGCGGACCTGATGCTCGCCTATGCGGTCGGCTTCGAGGCGGGCGTGCGCGCGGGGCGCAGCGCGCCCGGGCATCACGCCGGCGGCTGGCATCTCACCGGCACGCTCGGCTCGATCGCGGCGGGCGCGGCCGGTGCGCGCCTCATCGGCCTCGACGCACAGCGGCTCACCTACGCGCTCGGCATCGCGGCGACGCAGGCGGCCGGCATGCAGCAGAACCGCGGCACCATGTGCAAGTCGTTCCACGCCGGCAAGGCGGCGCAGAACGGCGTGCTCGCCGCGCTGCTCGCCGAGCGCGGCTTCGACTCGAGCCAGGAGATCATCGAGGGCAAGCGCGGCTTTGCCCGCATCTACAGCGATGTCGCGGCGCCCGAGGCGCTGACCGCCGACCTCGGCGGCAGTTGGCTGATCGAGACCAACGGGCATAAGCCCTATGCGTGCGGCGTGGTGCTGCATCCGCTCATCGACGCCGTGATCGCGCTGCGCGCGCGAGAACGGATCGATCCCGCCTCGGTCGACGCGATCGAGCTGCGGCTGCATCCGCTGGTGCTCACCATCACCGGCGTCACCGAGCCGACCAGCGGGCTGCAGTCGAAGTTCAGCTTTCGCCATTCCGCCGCCGTGGCGCTCGTCGACGGCGCCGCCGGCATCGCGCAGTATTCCGATGCCCGCGCCGCTGATCCGACGATCGCGGCGCAGCGCCGCAAGGTCACGGCAATCGGAGACGAGACGCTGCGCAAGGACGAGGCGCACGCGGCGATCGTCGCTCGCGGCGCGCGGCACGCGGTGCATGTCGCGCATGCGAGCGGGACCACCGACAATCCGATGAGCGACGCGGCGATCGAGGCCAAGTTCCTCGCCAATGCGACGCCCGCTATCGGCGACGAGCGGGTGCGCAAGGCCTGCGCGCTCGTCTGGTCGCTCGACGAGGTGGCCGATGTACGCGAGCTGATCACGCTGCTCGCCTGAACGCGCGAGCCCCGAAGGCGATCTATCGTCCGAAGAAGGGGAAGAAGAACGGCTGCTGCTGCGGCTGGATGCGCCGCTGTTGCTGCTGGTTGTTGTACGTGCTGGCGGACGGACGCGGATTGGCTGCCGCCTGGCGGACCGGCGTGTGACGGACCGGCGCGGCGGGCGCCGCCGGACCGGCGGTGCTCGGCGCCGCGGACGCGACCTGATGCGGCTCGTAGGGCTGCATCGGCGTCATCGGAACCGTGGTTGTGGCGACCACCGGATCAATGCCGGGCGCCGCCACCGGTCGGCGCGGCCAGACGAAGTCGTCGGCGCGGCCGGCCGGCACGCGGGGCGGGTCGCCGCGCACCAGCACCTTCGACGCGATCGCGTCGGTCGCGGTCTGGTGCGCATTGGCGCCCCCGGCGAGCTCGTTCGCCTCGGCGGGCGTGGTGAGCGGCATCACGGGCCCGGCAAGCGGACGCGCGATGGCAGCGCCCGGGCGCGGCGCCGCGGGCTGCGGCGCGGCCGCCGGCTCATCGGTCGCCGGCAGCGTCACCGGCGTTGCATTCGCCATCAGGGCGCGCTGGATCTCGCGCTCGACGTAATGCGCGAGCTTGCGCGCACCGGCCTCGGTGAAGTGGACGCCGTCCGGCGAGCGCAGGCGGCGCGTCTGGCCCTCGAAGTCGGGGCCCGTCATGACGAAGCGGCCGGATTCGTCGACGAAGCCGTCCCAGGTGTCGATATAGGTGATGCCCGCCTTCTCGGCGCGGCTGCGGTAGAGATCGTTGAGGTAGCTCAGATCGGCGGAAATCTTCGGGCTGCGCACCGGCGGCAGGCCGACCCAGAACACCGGCACGTTCTTCGACTTGAGCGCCGCGATCGTCTCGTCGATCCGCTTGATGTAGAGCTCGGTCCACTTGTCGGAGCGGAACTCGTAGGTGATCATCCCGCCGCTGATGTGCTCGCCCTCGCCGGGCGCGGACGGCGCCTCGGCAGGCGCCTCGTTGCTCGCGCTGTCGCGCTCTTTGTCTTTGTCGTCTTTTTCCTTCTCGCCGTCCTTCTTCTCATCCTTCTTGGCGGCTTGGGTCGAGGTCTTGGTGGGCGCCTTCTCGCGGATGGGCCGGCGGTCGTTGAGGCCGATCATCATCACGACGAAATTGGCCTTGTCGGCGGCGAGCATGTCGCGCGCCGCCTGCGGCCAGTCGGGATATTCGCCCTTCGGATCGTTCTTCACCTCGATCCGGATCAGGCCCGAATAGCTGCGAAAACGACGGAGGATGCCGATGTCGGGCGAATCGGCCGCGGCCTGCTCGAGGCCATAGGCGAGCCAATCGGCCATCGAGTCGCCGAGCACGACCACCGAGGTGAGCGGCTCCGCATCGGACTTGCGCGTCGGCGCCGGCGCATGGGTGTTCTCGACGACGGGCGCCGCACGGGGCGCCTGGCGGCGATCGTCCGGGAAGCCGAACCAAGAGCCGTTGTTGTTGTGGCGATTGAACAGGAAGGGAAAGCGGTCGTCGAACTGCTGCGCGGCGGCCGGCGTCGTCACGGCCGCGCCGAGCACGAGCCCCACAGTCGCCTGGGCGAGCGCCAGGAGCAGCACCCCGGCCAAGCGTCGCGAGATTCTCCCGCCTGCCATCGGACAACACCCGAAAATCGCGATCAATCAATGCCTTGGGCCGGCAGATGTTCCCGCCCCCATGAGCGCTACGCGCTCATTGGGTTAATACCATGGCAAATGCGGCGGCGGAAAGAACAGTCGCGGCTTGGTTAGCGCTGAGCGTAGCCGGCGCGCAGGCGGTTGAGCAGCTCGGCGGTCGCAAACCCGTCCGGCGGGAGGCCGAGGGAGAGCTGGTAGCGCTTGATCGCCTTGCGGGTGTGCGCGTCGATGCGGCCGTCCGGCTCGCCGCCGATGTCGAGGCCGTGCGCGACGAGAAGCTGCTGGAACTCGTAGCGCTCGGCGGCGGTGAGCACGCGCTCGTCCCGCGGCCAAGCCTGCACGAAGGGCGGATCGCCGCGCATGCGGTCGGCGAGATGGCCGATCGCCAGCGCATAGGCCTCGGCCGGGTTGTAGCGCATGATGACGCGGAAATTGTTGAGCATCAGGAAGGCCGGCCCGCGCGCGCCCGCCGGCACCAGCAGGAACGCCTTGTCGCCCGGCCGGGGAAATCCCTTGCCGCCGGCCCGCACCACCCCGCGCCGCTCCCAGTCGCGGATCGGCATCCAGTGCCCGTCGGCGAGCAGATAGTCGAAGCCCTGCGGCAGCTTGACCTCGTAGCCCCAGGTCTCGCCCGCCTTCCAGCCGTCGAGCTTGAGGTTGTTGGCGGTCGAGGCGACGAGGTCGGGAATGTCGCGCACCACGTCGCGCCGTCCGTCGCCATCGAAATCGACCGCGTAGCGCTTGAACGCGGTGGGCATGAACTGGGTCGGCCCGAAGGCGCCGGCCCAGGAGCCTTTGAGCTCGTCCGGCGTGAGGTCGCCGCGGTTGAGGATTTCCAGCGTCGCCAGGAACTCGTCCTTGAAATAGTTCTGCCGGCGGCCGACGCAGGCGAGCGTCGCGGTCGAGCGCAGCACCGAGCGCTCGCCGATCGCGGTCGAATAGTTCGACTCGATGCCCCAGATCGCCGCGATGACGTGCCGGTCGACCCCATAGGCGCGCTCGACCGCATCGAAGGTCGGCTTGTAGGCGGCGAGGATCTCGCGCCCGCGCTTGATGCGGTCGTCGCTCACCAGCATGTCGAGATAGTCCCACAGCGCCTTGGTGAACTCGGGCTGGGCGTCCATCAGGTCCATGATCTTGAGGTCGGGCGTGAGCCCGGCGGTCGCGCGCTCGAAATTCTCGCGGGTGACGCCGCGACGCTCCGCGGCCGGCCAGTAGCCGGCGATGCAATTGGGAAAATTCGCGGCGGCGGCACGGATTGCATCAGCCTGCATCAGCGGATGGCCGGAGGCGCCCGACTGGCCGCTCCAGTCGTCCTTGCCGGGCGGGTATGACGGCGCCGGCGGCGGCGACGACGACGGGCCGCCGAACAGGTGGCCGATGCTGCCGGTGAAGAAATCGCCGATGCCGGACGAGGATTGGTCGTTGCGGGTCTGCGCGACCGCAACGCCGGTCAAGGCGGCGAGCAGGAGCCCGGCCGTCGCGACGCGCGTCATGCGCTGGGATCCCGTCATGTTCGTCCCATCCAAGTGCGGTCTATATTGCCTGGTGGCGCCGCCGCCATTGGCCGTTATTAGGGCGGCAGATGTGGTTACAGTATGTTTAACATCCGACCTACCGCGGGCGAACCCGTATGGTCGCTTTTCGTTTACCCTATGCCGGCCGGGCCTGTGGTAAGCACCGCCTTCGATTCTCCCCGTTTTGCCGAAACAACATCCCTCACGACCTCCCGCCCGACACCCCCATGAAGCCCATCCGCAAAGCGATTTTCCCGGTTGCCGGCCTCGGCACCCGCTTCCTTCCCGCCACCAAGGCGATGCCCAAGGAGATGCTGCCGGTGGTCGACCGGCCGCTGATCCAGCACGTGGTCGACGAGGCGCGCGAGGCCGGGATCGAGCACTTCATCTTCGTCACCGGGCGCAACAAGGGCGTCATCGAGGACCACTTCGACCGCCAGTTCGAGCTCGAGAATACCCTGCAGGAGCGGCAGAAGAACGCCGAGCTCGCGCTGCTCGAGAAGGACCTGCCGAGCGCCGGCCAGGCGAGCTTCACCCGCCAGCAGTCGCCGCTCGGGCTCGGCCACGCGGTGTGGTGCGCGCGCGAGCTCGTCGGCGACGAGCCGTTCGCGCTGCTCCTGCCCGACGTGCTGGTGCAGCACAGCCGCGGCTGCCTCGCCCAGATGATGGACGTCTACCGCGCCAACGGCGTCGGCGCCGCCAACATGATCGCGGTCGAGGAGGTGCCGGCCGAGCGCATCCACATGTACGGCGTGGTCGGCGTCGGCGAGCCGGTCGGCAAGGCGTTCAAGATCACCCAGATGGTGGAGAAGCCGAAGCGCGAGGCGGCGCCGTCGAACCTCATCATCACCGGCCGTTACATCCTGCAGCCGCAGATCTTCGCCATCCTGGAGAACCAGGCACGCGGCGCCGGCGACGAGATCCAGCTGACCGACGCGATGATCCGCCTCGCGTCGCAACAGCCGTTCCTCGGCCTCAAGTTCGAGGGCACGAGCTTCGACTGCGGCTCCAAGGTCGGCTTCCTCGCCGCCAATGTCGCCTACGCGCTCGCGCGCAAGGACATCGCGCCGGGCTTCCGCGACGAGCTGAAGCGGATTCTCGGGAGCTGACGCAGCGAATAGCTGCGAGCCGCGCTACCAGCGCCGGCTCCAGCGGCCTCCCCAGCGGCTGCCAAATCCCCAGCGCGGTCCGCGCAACAGGCGGATTACCAGCAGCAGCACGATCGCGCCGATCGTCGCGTTGACGATCTCGGCGAGCAGCCCGACGCCGAGATGGATGCCGAGGCGCGGCAGCAGCCACTCGCCGATCAACGCGCCGATGATGCCGATGACGATGTCGCCGATCAGGCCAAAACCGTAGCCGCGCATGATGTGGCCGGACAGCCAGCCGGCGATCAAGCCGACGAACAGAATGGTGAGAAGACTTTCATTGGAAAGATGCATCGCCGTGTCCCCTTGCAGGCGGCTCCACCGCAAGGATGACGCGCGGCGGGGGAAAAAGTTCCATGCACCGAACTTTCAGCGTGATGCCCGGGAATGAGGGCATCCGCGCGTTCTTCGTCATGGGTGAGGACGTCGATGGCGGGGAGACGAAGGCGAGCGAAGCGACGCCGTCTCCGGACGACTATGGACAATGACGAAGTTGGTTACCGCTGCAACCGCACGCCGACCAAAAATTGATCGGCCGTGTAATCGACGCCGACGGCGTCGGAGACGATCCAGTCGCGGCGCACCTGCGCCTTGAGCTGCATCTCGCGGCTGAGCTTGTAGATCAGCGTGAAGGAGGCGAACCAGCGCTGGTCGAACCGATTGAGCCCGACATAGTTGTCGGTGCCGTAGCCCAGCTGGGCGGTCGCGAGGAGCCAACGGCGGAACGCGTGGTCGATCTGCAGCGAGTAGTCGTGGGAGAAATCGCCCGACACCCCCGGCAGGATCACCTCGTTGACGGTCGATTTCGCGGTGGCCGTGAAGGTGGTGAGCGGGGTCGCCGTGAAGATCAGCGACGCATCGGTGGTGAGCCCGCCGATCGAGTTGAGGTTGGGATCCTTGTAGTTGCGCGCGAGGTAGCCGACCGAGAGCTCGCCGGTGAGCTTGCGGGTGAACTCGAAGGTGGTGCCGATCTTGGCATCGATGCCGTTCGAGTCGCGCTGCTCGCCATTGCGATCGAAGGCGAGGTCGTGGATGCGCGTATCGGCGCCGACCTCGATGAACGGGTTGAGCCCCGGCTTGAGCTCGTAGCTGCCGCGCAGCGAGCCGCCATACTGGTCGAAGTTGCGATCGGCGTTGCCGGAGGTCGAGCCGTCGGTCAGCCTCGACGCCTCCCAGACGCTGCGATCGAAGGTGCCCTTGGCGGTGAGCTCGAAACGGTTGAAGCCCTGGGTATAGCCCAAGGTGGCGCCGGTGGTGGTGACGAGCGGCAGGCTGGCGAGGCCAGCCTGGATGTTCGGGCTGCCCGGGTTGTCGGTGCCGACCAGCAGGCGCCCCTCCATGTCGAGGTGGCTGCGGCTGGTGACGTCGAGCCGGCCGTCGATCTTCGAATCGAGGCTCGGCCGGTTGAGCGAATTGGGCACGCCGGAAATGGAGCCGTCGGCGTTGGTCCCGAACGTCTGCGCATAGCCGATGTAGCTGCTCTTGATGTCGGCATTGAGCTGATTGCGCTCCCAGTCCGAGCGCACCTTCAGGTCGGGCGAGATCATGTAGAGGAACGAATCCTTGCCGTTCGGCACGTGCGCCGGATTGGTGTCGATGCCGCCCATCAGCTCGACGCCGGGATAGATCGTGAAGCTGCCGGCGCGGATGCCGGTCGGCGCATAAGGGTCCTCCTCGACCACCGGCTTGCGCCGCGTCGGCGTCTGGATCGGCGGAACGAGGGTCTGGGCCGGCGTCTCGATCACGGCGGCGCCGCGGCGTTGATCCTGCGCCGACGGCCGCGTCGGCACGCTCGGCGGCACCGGATCGGGCACGAAGCCCGGCGGCGGCGGCAGCGGCAGCGACACGCCCGGCCGCTGATGCACGGCCGTGCGCGCCTTGCGCTTCTTCGAATTGGTGGAATCGTAGCCGGTCGCGCCGGCACCGTAGCCGGGCGGGTTGCCGTAGACGGTGATCTGGCCGAAGGTCGTCGGGCCACCGCCTTGTTGCGCCGGCTTGACGCGACGGAAGCGGCCCGGCCCGCGCCGGTCCCGTGTCGGCGGGGCGAACACGGTCGCAGCGTCAGGCAATCGAAACAGATCGCCGTCGGCGGCGGGCGGCGGATCGGCTTGTGCCGTCTGCTTGGGTTGCGCCGTCTGCGCGCACGCAGGCGCGAGCGCGGCCATACCCAGGACCGCGCCCGATGCCGCAGCAATCAACGCAGAGCAAAGGCGCGGCACGGTTGATGTCCTCGGGCCCGGCCGATCGGTACGCATTGGTTAACGGGGATAAAATGAGTATGGTTAACGACCGGTTGACGCGGCGGGAATCAGGTATCAGGAGATCAGGGATCAGCACGGAGCCCGATCGTCTGATATGTGATCCCTGGTATTCGACCCCTGATATCTGATCCCTGATTCCTGATTGCTGGCCGGGAGGCCGCGCGTGGAAGCGAGTTCGAGTAAAACCAAGCGGTTCCTGATCGACTCGGCGCTGCGCACGCTCGAGGCCGGCGGCGGCGGGATCGCGGCGCTCGCGAGCGCCATGCAGGACGGGCTCGGCCAGCCGTTTGCGGCGGCCGTCGAGCTCATCCGCGCCGGGCGCGGGCGCGTGATCGTGAGCGGCATGGGCAAGTCCGGCCATATCGGCCGCAAGATCGCGGCGACGCTCGCCTCGACCGGCACGCCGGCCTTCTTCGTCCATCCCGGCGAGGCGAGCCACGGCGATCTCGGCATGGTCACGCCCGACGACGTGATCATGGCGCTGTCCTGGTCGGGTGAGACCGCGGAGCTCAAGAACCTGATCGACTATTCGCGCCGCTTCCGCATCGGACTGATCGCCGTGACGGCGGAGGCCGCGAGCACGCTCGGACAAGCCGCCGACATCGCGCTGGTGCTGCCGCAGGCGCGCGAAGCCTGCCCGCACAATCTCGCGCCGACGACCTCGGCGCTGATGCAGCTCGCGCTCGGCGACGCGATCGCGATCGCGCTGCTGGAGAGCCGCGGCTTCACGGCGGTCGACTTCCGCAACCTGCACCCGGGCGGCCGGCTCGGCGCCGCGCTCAAATTCGTGCGCGACCTGATGCATCAGGGCGATGCCGTTCCGCTGGTGCGGCTCGGCGCGCCGATGTCGGAGGCGCTGGTCGAGATGACGGCGAAGGGCCTCGGTTGCGTCGGCATCGTGCGCGACGGCGGCGAGCTCGCCGGCATCATCACCGACGGCGACCTGCGCCGCCACATGCGGCCCGACCTGCTCGACGCCAAGGTCGAGACGGTGATGACCAGGTCGCCGATCACGGTGCGTCCCGATCAGCTCGCGAGCGAGGGCGATCGAGATCGTAATTCGGCGAAGATCACCGCGCTGTTCGTGGTCGAGGATGGCAGGCCCGCCGGCATCGTGCATCTGCACGATCTGCTGCGCGCGGGTGTTGCGTAGGTTGGGCAGTTGCGTAGGGTAGGCAAAGCGAAGCGTGCCCACCGCTGACTCGGCCGAGGGCACGGCGCTTGCGCGCCTTTGCCCACCCTGCGGTTCCTCGCAAATTATGAAGTCGCAGGCTCGACCTTCAGCGTCGCGCCGTCGACGCCTGCGACCTTGACCCGGCTGCCGGACGGACAATCCGGTCCGGCGACGCGCCAGAGGGTATCGCCGACGCGGATCGTGCCGTTGCCGCCGACCACCGGCTTCTCCAGCGTGAACACCTGGCCGATGAGCGCGTCGGCGCGGCGGTTGAGGAACGGCTGATCGGTCGGCGCCTTGGCATGCGCGCCAAGGCGGCGCCACAGCGGGATCGCGGCGATCGCGAACGCCGCGAAAGCGACGAGCTGGTATTGCCAGTCCCAGTCGACGAAGAACGAGATCAGCCCGACCAGGAAGGCGGAGAGCCCGAGCCACAGCATGAAGGTGCCGGGTGCCAGCATCTCGAGCAGCAGCAGCACCGCGGCGAGAATGAACCAGTCCCAGAAGCCGAGCGAAAGCGCGAGCGACAGCATCTTGTTGCCTCCGCGTGCGATCAGGTCGGGCGCGTGCTCGGCACCGTGGTGGTGAGGGGCGGCGGCGACGGGCGGCCGGGCGGCGGCGCCGACGGCGTGCCGCGGCCGTCGCCGAAGGCTGATTTGGCGATCTCGCCGATGCCGGCGAGCGAGCCGAGCACGCTGGTCGCCTCGATCGGCAGCATCAGCACCTTCTGGTTGGGCGAGGCCGCGAGCGCGGTCAGCGCCTTGAGGTACTGCTGCGCGACGAAATAGTTGATCGACTGGGTATCGCCGCGCGCGATCGCCTGGCTCACGACCTCGGTCGCCTTCGCCTCGGCCTGCGCGGCGCGCTCGCGCGCCTCGGCATCGCGGAAGGCGGCCTCGCGGCGGCCCTCGGCCTCGAGAATTTGCGCCTGCTTGGCGCCCTCGGCGCGCAGGATCTGTGACTGCCGCTCGCCTTCGGCGGAGAGGATCTCGGCGCGCTTCTCGCGCTCGGCCTTCATCTGCCGCGCCATCGCCTCGACCAGGTTGGCGGGCGGGACGATGTCCTTGATCTCGATGCGATTGACCTTGACGCCCCAGGGCGAGACCGCGGCGTCGACCACCCGCAGCAGCCGCTCGTTGATCTCGTCGCGGTGCGACAGCATCTGGTCGAGGTCCATCGAGCCCATCACCGAGCGGATGTTGGTCATCGACAGCTTGATGATCGCGCTGTCGAGCTGGGCGACCTCGTAGCTCGCCTTGGCGGCATCGACCACCTGGAAGAAGGCGACGCCGTCGACCGTGACGGTGGCATTGTCCTTGGAGATCACGTCCTGGCGCGGGATGTCGAGCACCTGCTCCATGACGTTCATCTTGCGGCCGATCTGGTCGACGAACGGCACGATCAGGTTGAGGCCGGGATTGAGCAGCCTGGTGTAGCGGCCGAACCGCTCGACCGTCCAGCTGAAGCCTTGCGGCACCGTCTTCACGCCGAGATAGAGCGTGAGAATCGCCAGCAGCACGATCACGATGGTGAAGATGTCGAACCCGCCCAGCATGGGATTCCCCTTTGCTGCCCCTTTGGCCGCCATTCGCGGCGGCATTGTGGATGGCGCACGCGCCGCCGACAAGCGGCGCACGATACCCATCTGGCCGACGCGCAGAGGCTCGTGCTTCAGGCAGAGCGTAGGTGGCAGGCGCCGGGGCGAATTCCAAGACCCATATGGGTGGTGGAGAACGGACGAAGGTTCACGGCCGGCCGAGGGTGAGCGGCCGGCGCGCCGCAAGGACGGAGTCCGAATCCGGCGAGCCGGCGGGATCGCTACGCCGTATCACCACGTCGGCGATAAGACTGCGTTCATGCGAGGCAGCCATGGGACACGATCCTCGTCACCCTCTCGACAATGTCGTCTGGGCGGCGCTGACGGGCGCGCACGCATCGTTCGCGCAAGGCAGCGGGCTCGCGCGCCACTATCCGCGCGACATCGCGCCGTTCTCGGCGGTGGCCGAACCGTCGGCGCGCGCCTATGCGGATCTTGCCGGAGGCCTTGCGGCGGGCGTCGAGGCGCGCCTGTTTCGCCCGAGCGAGGAGCCGACGCCGGACGGCTGGGAGACCCTGAGCGTGCGGCCCATCGTTCAGATGGTGGCCGGGGACGTGCGTCCGAGCCGGGATGCGTCCTCCGATATTGCGGTCGAGGCGCTCACGCCCGGCGACGTGGACGAGATGATCGCGCTCGCCGAGGTCACCAAGCCCGGGCCGTTTGGACCGCGCACCATCATGCTCGGCGACTATGTCGGGGTGCGCGATGAGACCAGTCGACTCGTCGCCATGGCGGGCGAGCGCTTCCGCATCCCGGGCCATGTCGAGGTGAGCGCCATCTGCGTGCATCCGGCGATGCGCGGGCGCGCCCTCGGGCGCGCGCTCGCGCTGGACCTCGTCGAGCGCGCGCGCGAGCGCGGCGAAACCGCGTTCCTGCACGTCTTTCCCGACAATCCTGCCGCGCAGCTCTACCTGCGGTGGGGCTTTCGCGAACGCGCCCGCCACTGCGTCGTCTGGCGACGGCCGCTCGCGCGCAGCTGACCGCCTACACCCAGCCCTTGAGCTCGCGCTGCACCACGGTGCGGATCACCAGCATGCCGCGCTCGCTGTCGTTGAGGCAGGGGATGTGCACGAAGTTCTCGCCGCCGGCGCGCTTGAAGATGCGCGCGTTCTCGACCGCGATCTCCTCCAGCGTCTCCAGGCAGTCGGCGGCGAAACCGGGCGTGACCACGGCGAGATTCTTGATGCCCTGCCGGGCGAGGCTCTTCACGGTCGCGTCGGTGTAGGGCTGGAGCCAGGGGGCACGGCCGAAGCGTGACTGGAAGGTCATGCGCAGCTTGGTCTCGTCGAGCTTGAGCCGCTCGCGCATGAGCCGCGTGGTCTCGACGCATTGGCCGTAATACGGATCGCCCTTGTCCACATAGGCCTTCGGCATGCCGTGATAGGAGGCGAGGATGACATCGGGGCGGAACGGCAGGCGGGCGAGCTCGTTCTCGAGCGTGCTCGTCAGCGCATGGATATAGACCGGATCGTCGAACCAGGGCGGCGCGACCCGCAGCGCGGGCTGGCGGCGCATTTTCATCAACGCGCGAAAGGCCTCATCGCACACGGTCGCGGTGGTGGGGGCGGCATACTGCGGATAGAGCGGGACGACCAGGATGCGGTCGCAGCCGCGCTCAGCGAGCGCCTTGAGCCGCGACGCCATCGCGGGCTCGCCGTAGCGCATCCCCCAGTCGACGGTGATACGGCCGCCCACTTGGCCCCCCACTTGGCCCCCCGCTTGGCCGCCGAGCGGCTCGAGCATCGAGGCGAGCTTCTCGGCCTGCGAGCGCGTGATGGTCTTGAGCGGCGACTCGTTCTTCTCGTGATTCCAGATCCTCGCATAATCGCGCCCCTTGCGGCGCGGCCGGAACGGCAGGATGAAGCCGTTGAGCACGAGCTCCCAGACGAAGCCGGTCTCTTCGACGACCCGTTTGTCGGCGAGGAATTCGCGCAGATAGCGCCGCACCGAATTGGCATCGGTCGCCTCGGGCGTGCCGAGATTGACCAGCAGCACGCCGATGCCGGCGGCTGCGGCCTGCGCCGGCCGATCCGGAGCCGGCGCCGGCTGATCGGGCGCAGGCGCGCTCGGGGCGGCGGCGGGTTGTTGCGCAATATCGCTCATTGGCCCTCGCAATCCATGGCCCATACATAGGCAATGGCGGGCCGCTGTCCATGCGTGCCATGGCAGCCGGCACCCGGTTGTGATTGCGAGCGAAGCGAAGCAATCTCGCAGCCGGAACGCCTGTGGATCGGGATTGCTTCGTCGGCCTTCGGCCTTCTCGCAATGACGGCTACTTCGATTTTCATCGACGGGGACGCGCAGCGGGCGCTGGTCGCGGCGCAAAAGCCGCAGCTGCGCATCCTGCCGACCGTCGAGCTCAACGCCGAAACGCCGGCCCATCTGCTCGACGGCGACATCACGCCGACCGCCCGCCTGTTCGCCCGCAACGCCGGCACCATGCCGCTGCCGAGCGCGGCCGAGATCGCGGCGTGGACGCTCGTGATCGACGGCTGCGTGCGCACGCGTGGCCGCTGGACCATCGACGAGTTGCAACGCCGGTTCGAGACGGTGACGCGCACGGCCGTGCTCGAATGCGCCGGCAATGGGCGATCGTTCTTCCCCGAGCCGGCCGGCGTGGTGCTGTGGCAGCACGGCGCCGCGGGCTGCGTCGCCTGGACGGGCGTGCGGCTCGCCGACCTGCTCGCCGCCTGCGAGGTGAGACCTGACGCGGTCTATACCGGCCATCACAGCCCGGACATGCGCTTCGACGGCGAGGGACCGGCGATCTCGCGCGGCCTGCCGATCGCCAAGGCGCTTTCGCCTGAAACACTGGTCGCCTGGGCGCTCAACGGCGAGCCGATCCCGCCGCTGCACGGCGGGCCGCTGCGCGTCATCGCGCCGGGATTTCCCGGCTCGGCGTCGCAGAAATGGATCACGCGCATCGAGGTCCGCGACCGTGAGCACGACGGCGAGCGGATGCTCGACCTGCACTACCGCCTGCCGCGCGTGCCGGTGCGGCCGCTGGCGCCGGGCGAGCGCTACGACGAGGCGCTGTTCGACGTGATCACCGACGTGCCGGTGCGCGCCGTGGTGACGGCGCCGCGCGAAGGCTTCGCGCTCGCGCCGGGCGCGGCGCTCGCGGTGCGCGGCCGCGCCTGGAGCGGGCACACGCCGCTCGCCAAGGTCGAGCTGTCGCTCGACGGCGGCACATCCTGGCAGCTCGCGAAGCTCGGCCCCCTGCCCGACACCTTCGCGTGGCGGCGCTTCAGTGCGACGCTCGCGCCGCCGCCGGCCGGCGCGATCGAGATCATCGCGCGCGCAAGCGATGCGAGCGGCCGGATGCAGCCGCTCGAGTCGGCGCCGTGGAATCCGCGCGGCTATTGCAACAACACCGTCCACCGGGTGCGCGGGCGGATCGCGTGACGCACGTCCGTCAATCGCCCGGCGTGATGCCGACCTTCTTGGCGAGCGCGACGGTCTCGTTGAAGTCCTTGACGAAGAACGCCTGGAATTCCGCCGGCGTCATCTGCCGCCGCGCATAGCCGAGCTTGGTGAGCGCGCCCTGCACCGCCGTCTGGTCGAGCGCCTTGCTGCCTTCGTCGTAGAGCCGCTTGACGATCTCGGGCGGCACCCGCGAGGGCACGAACAGGCCGCCCCAGAACAGATACTCGGCCGACGGATAGCCCGCTTGCGCGATGGTCGGCACGTCCGGCATCTGCGGCGAGCGCTCCGGCGTGCTCACCGCGAGCGCCTTGAGCTTGCCGCTCTGGACCAGCGAAATGCCGGCGGCGAGCGGCAGGAAGTAGTAGTCGACGCGGCCCGCGACGACCTCGGCCAGCGCCTCGCCGGGGCCGCGGAACGGAACGTGCTGGGCATTGATTCCGGTGGCGAGGCGGAAGCGCTCGGCGGCGATATGCGAGGCGGCGCCGATGCCCGCGGAGGCGTAGTTCAAGGCGCCGGGCCTCGCCTTGGCCGCGGCCACGAGATCGGCGACGCTGTTGAAGCCCTTCGACGGGGCGACGACCAGCACGGACGGGCTGAAGCCGAACGGAAAGACCGCTTGAAAATCCTTGAGCGGCTCGTACGGCAGGTGCTTGTGCAGGACGGCGCCGGAGCTGATCGTCGACGACCCGAGCAGCACCGTGTAGCCGTCGGGCTTCGCCTTGGCGACGTCGTTGAAGCCGATCAGGCCGCCGCCGCCGGGACGGTTCTCGATGATCATCGGCACGCCGAGCGGCTTCGACATCTGGTCGAAGATCACGCGGGCGATGATGTCGACCGCGTTGCCGGCGCCGATCGGGCTGATCGCCAGGATCGTGTGCGTCGGCCAGTTTTGTGCCGGTGCGGGTGATGCCGTTACCACCGCCGCGACGAGCGCACCCGCGAGCGCGCGAACGAACCTCATGTGATCCTCCCTGGGCCGCGGCGCTTCGGAACGGCCGCAAGCGGCCGCCACAATAAGGAGCTATCCTCCGACCGCAACGGATATGACGCCGCGCCGCGGCCGGACGGCGGCACGGCCACATCGACAATCGGGCGATGCCATGCGAGACGAGACATGCCAGACTTCGTAGTCGAATTCGGCGCAGGCCGAGAGCCGCCGTCGGATGGCCGGCTGCGCGGGCCCGCCTTCGCGCGCAATCACGCGCCGATCTGGTCGGTCATCGAGCCGTTCCTCGCCGGCCGCACGGGCGACGTTCTCGAGGTCGGCAGCGGCACCGGCGAGCACGTGGTCGACTACGCCCGCCGCGCGCCGAGGGTGACGTGGTGGCCGAGCGACGTCAATCCGCGGCACCTCGAGAGCATCGCGGCGTGGCGCGCGCATGCGCGGCTCGCGAACGTCCAGCCGCCAGCGCGTGTCGACCTGCTGCGCGAGGATTGGTATGCCGATCTGGCGGCGCCAACTGGGCTCGTCGCAATCGTCTGCATCAATGTCCTGCACATCTCGCCGTGGCGCGTAACCGAGAACTTGCTCGCCGGCGCGCCGCGGCGTCTCGCGCCCGACGGCGGCATGTTCATCTACGGACCGTTCATGCGCGACGGCGCGCACACGGCGCCGAGCAACGCGGCTTTCGATGCGAGCCTTCGCGCCGAGAATGCCGCGTGGGGCGTGCGCGACACCCGTGACATCGCGGCGGTTGCCGAGCGACACGGCTTGCGAATCGCCGAAGTCGCAGCGATGCCACGGGACAATTTCACGCTCGTGATTACTCGCGCTGCTAAGCCCAGATGGAGCGAAGCATAATACGGGATCGGCCTCTCCGCTGAATGGGCTTTACGCGGATTTCGCTTCGCCCGTCCGGGGGTAGCTCATTGATATTGCAAGGAAAAATGTCGAAACTCGGAAAATTTACCCCGGTCTAACTCCAGTCACCGATCGCCGCCGGCTCTTGCGTGGGGGGCGTTGCCGCGACTTGTGTAAATTCGCACAACGGCCCGTGCGGCCGTCGCGCAATGTCTCCTCACCGACGGCGACCGCTGGCGGACGAGATGCGGGATGGCCTCGCATCACCGCCCAGCCGGGAGACGCCCGTCCAACCCCAAGGAGACTGACATGACCCGCACTTTCACGACCATCGCGGCCCTCGCGTTCATCTGCGCGGCCGCGCCCGCCTTCGCGCACGGCGGCGGTCACACCGGATCGGGAATGGGCACGGGAATGGGCAACAACGGCCAGAACGGCCATTCGGCGCCGATGAGCTGGAACCTCGCCGATCACAAGGGCGACCACACGACGACCAACACCACCGGGAACAACGTTACCCACACGGGGATGCGCGCAGGGAAGATCATCACGCATGTCCATTCGGGCAAGCACCAGGAGCGGATCATGCGGCAGGAGGCCGAGGTTGCCCGGCTGGCAAAGCTGAGGCAGCAGGCGTCCCTTCACAACGATAAGGCGCTGGTTGCGCAGATCAACATGCGGATTCAACACCTCTTGCTTGAGTTGTCGAACGAAGGCCTCTCGGAGGTGATGGTGGCCCAGGCGATCCAACGGATGTAAGCCGCGACGTGCCCACCTGGATGCGAGCGGCCCGATTCCGGATCGGGCCGCTCTCGTTTCGATCGACCCAACCCGCGCCGGCTGCCGCGGATCCGTCGGCATTGCGGTCGTGTCAGGAAGCCGAATCTCAACCAGACCGCCGCAGGCACCCTGCTCGGGCGCCGATCGACGGTCGTGGGGCACCTCGAAAAATTGGGCCATCCGGATTGTGTGCGGCGCGCCGGTAACCACCCTGAAGGGCCGTAGCCCTTCCGTTCCATCCGGGCTAGGCCTCATCATGCTCCGGCTCATCGTCGCGATATTCGCCGGTGAGCTTCAGGCCCTCGATCGCGGTGGTGCCCTCGCTCTTGATGACGCGGCGCGCCGGCTTGCCGGTCTCCTCTCGCATCGCGTCGGCGAGCGCTTCCGAATGGGTGACGATCCAGATGCGCGCCCGGCCGGCCGATCTGCCGATCAGGCGCGCGAGCGGCGCCAGCAGCGCCGGATGCAGGCTCGCCTCCGGCTCGTTGAGCGCGATCAGCGACGGCAGGCGGTAGCCCATCAGGGCGCCGAGCAGGCAGAGATACTTGAGCGTGCCGTCGGACAGCTCTTGCATCGCGAACGGGCGCGGCATGTCGGGGAAGCGCATCTCGAAGCGGCACCAGCTGCCCTCGGCGAACGCGGAAAGCCTGGCGCCCGGGAAGGCATCGTCGACGGCGGCGGCAAGGTCGACGGTGTCCTCGCGGATGACGAACAAGGTCGCGAGCACGGCGGCGAGGTCGCGGCCGTCCGGCGACAGCGTCGGCGTCGTGATGGCATGGCAGGGCTGGCGGATCGGCGAGCCTGCGTCGGTGCGGAAATCGTGATAGAGCCGCCAGTCGAGCATCTCGCGGCGCACCGCCTCGAGCTCGGGGTAGCGCGCGCCGTCGCGGAACGCGGCAAGCGCGGTCTCCGACGGCAGCAGCGCGTCGCGCTGCGTCTCGCGGCTGCCGGCCTCGTTGCGCAGCGCGACGAACGAGCCTTTGCGCTCCATCATCACGACGTCGCGCTGGCCGTGACGGATGACGAGGCGCTCCTCCTTGACGAGCGGCTCGATCTCGAAGGCGGCCTCGCTCCGCTGGGGCAGCCCGATCTCGACCTCGTAGGAATGCGGCAGCCCGACCTCGGCGTCATAGTCCATCTCGTCGAAATGCGCCTTGAGGATCAGCCGCACCGGCTGGCCGCGCCGCCGCGTCCCGGCCCACAGCACCGACTCGACGCCGCCCTCCTCGGCGATCGCCCGCGTGATGGTGCCGTCGGCGGCGGCGCGCAGCAGCCCGAGCGCCTTGTAGAGGTTGGTCTTGCCGACGCCGTTCGCGCCGACGAAGACGGAGCAGGCCTCGACCGGCAGGTAGAGGTTGCGGACGGAGCGATAGCCGCGGATGGTGACGGCGGTCAGGGGCATGCGGAGATTGTAGCCGGGATCGCCCGACGCGACATCCGGCATCGCCGGCCCCGCGCGTCGCGGACCCTATTCTTGTTGCCGAATCAAGACCAAGGGCTCAATGCGGGCTAGTCTAGGAGCCGCGCTCGTCGACGATCACTTTGCCGTCGTTCGGCAACGTGCCCGGCGCAACGAGCTTCACCTCCCCGCGCACCTTGGTAAGCGATTGCAGCGTCGCGGCGACCGCTTCGGCGAGGCCGGCGGCAGGCGCGCCGCATTCGGCTGACAATGTCATCGTGTCCTGCTCGGCCGTGCGCGTCACGGCGAGCCGCGCGCGGCCGAGCTCGGGATGGCGCCGAGCCACCTCGGCGACCTGGCCAGGGTGCACGAACATGCCCTTGACCTTGGTGGTCTGGTCGGCGCGGCCCATCCAGCCCTTGATGCGCATGTTGGTGCGCCCGCAGGGCGAGCGGCCGGGCAGCACGGCGGAGAGATCGCCGGTGGCGAGGCGGATCATCGGATAATCGGCGTCGAACGAGGTGACCACGACCTCGCCGACCTCGCCGTCGGCGACCGGATCGCCGGTGCCGGGACGCACGATCTCGACGATCACGTGCTCGTTGACGATCAAGCCCTCGCGCGCCGGCGTCTCGTAGGCGAGCACGCCGACCTCGGCTATCGCATAGCACTGCAAGGTCGCGACGCCGCGGCCGTCGAGCTCGGCGCGCAGCGAGGGCGGCAGCGCGGCGCCGGAGACGAGCGCGCGCGCCAGCGAGGCGACGTCGCGGCCGGCCTTCTGCGCCGCGTCGAGCAGCACCTTGAGGAAATCGGGCGTGCCGGTGTAGCCGGCCGGCTTCAATTGGGCGATCGCCTCGACCTGCATCTCGGTGTTGCCGACCCCGCCCGGCACGACGGCACAGCCGAGCGCGTGCAAGCCGACCTCGAGGATGAAGGCGCCCGGCGTCAAATGATAGGAGAAGGAGTTGTGCACGATGTCGCCGGCGCGGAAGCCGGCGGCGAAGAGCGCACGCGCCGCGCCGTAGTGGTCTTCGCCGCTACCCTGCGGCTCGAAGATCGGGCCGGGCGACATCATGAGGCGCCGCATCCTGCCGGGCGGCGTGACGTTGAAACCGCCGAACGGCGGCGCCGCTTTCTGCAGCTCGACCAGATCGGACTTGCGCAGCAGCGGCAGCTTCGCCAGCGCCGCGCGCGATGTGACGGCAGCAGGGTCGTTCCCGGCGAGATGTTTCGCCCAGCCGGGCGCCGCGAGGGCGCGGGTGACCGCGTCGCCGAGGGCGGTGAGCTGCACGCTCTCCCGCAGCTCGGGATCGCGGGTTTCGAGCGAATCGTAGAAATCCGGCATGACCACGTCCAATCGGTGCACACCGGCTGCCCTCCCCTGCAGGGAAAGAAAGTCACGTCAGCCAGCGCTTGCGGCGCTTGTAGTGCTTCACGTCGCGGAAGCTCTTGCGTCGGCCCTCCGCGATGCCGAGGTAGAACTCCTTCACGTCCTCGTTCTCGGCGAGCGCGCCGGCCTCGCCGTCCATGACGATGCGGCCGTTCTCGAGAATGTAGCCGTAGCTCGCGTAATTCAGCGCCATGTTGGTGTTCTGCTCGGCGAGCAGGAAGGAGACGCCCTCGCGCGCATTGAGGTCGCGCACGATGCCGAAGATTTCCCCCACGATCTGCGGCGCGAGCCCCATCGAGGGCTCGTCGAGCAGGATCATCTTGGGGCGCGACATCAGCGCGCGGCCGATGGCGCACATCTGCTGCTCGCCGCCCGACGTATAACCGGCGATCGCGGCACGACGCTCCTTCAGGCGGGGGAAGTAGGCATAGACGCGCTCGAGGTCGGCGCGGATGGCGGCCCCGCCGTCGCGCCGGGTGAACGCGCCGGTGAGCAGGTTCTCCTCGACGGTCAGATGGGCGAAGCATTGGCGGCCTTCCATCACCTGGATGCAGCCGCGCCGCACCAGCGCGTTGGGCGAGAGCGCCTGCACCTCGCTGCCGTCGAACAGGATGGAGCCCTTGGTGACCTCGCCGCGCTCGGCGTGCAGCAGGTTGGAGATCGCCTTCAGTGTCGTGGTCTTGCCGGCACCGTTGGCCCCGAGCAGCGCCACGATCGCGCCCTTCGGCACCGACAGCGAGACGCCCTTGAGCACCAGGATGACGCGATCGTAGACGACCTCGACATTGTTGAGCGCGAGGATGGCGGGCGCGGGACCAGGTGTTGTGGCGACGATGGCGTCGGTCATTGCAAAAGGTGATTTGTGGACTGTGCCTGCGCTCCCTCTCCCCGCTCTTGCGCGGGGAGAGGGAGAAGGAAGGAAGAAGGGAGAGCGTTCACGACGACTTGTCGCAAGGCTCGGTGCGCTTCGGCCAACCGGTGCTCGATGTGGCATATTGCTTGGCGGCCGCGTCGATCAGCGGGAGGACCTTGTCCTTCATCGGCTCGATCCAGTCGGAATCCTTGACCCAGGTGTGGCCGTCCCATTTGGCGACATAGGCCGCATGGTGGCCGCTGTGATCGCTGCACGAGACGCGGAACGGACGCGCGAAGCCGACCATGCCGAGCTGGTCGAGGCGCGTCTGGTCGATGTTGAGCGATTCGAGCCCGCGCCGCATGTCCTCGCCGGTGATGACCTGCCTGCCGGTGAGCTTCTGCGCATTGCGGATGCCCTCGGCGATGATCATCGAGTTGAGCACGCCGCGGCCGTAGAAGTTCTCGCCGACATCGGCCTTGGAGGCGACCTGGCTCCCACCCTTGTCGACCACGTACTTGATGATGTCCTGCATCACCGGGAAGTCGTGGCCGACCACGTTGAAGTCGAGCGACAGATAACCCTTGCCGCCGTCGCCGGCCGGACGCACGTCGCTTTCGCCGCCCGCCCACCAGTTGCCGATCAGGTGCTCCATCGGGAAGTTGATGCGGGCCGCCTCCTTGACGGCGGTCGGGTTCATCGCGCCGAAGCCCTGCATGTAGATGTAGTCGGGGCGATCGCGGCGGATGCCGAGCCACAGCGCCGACTGGTTCTGCATCTCGGAGGCCGGCACGGGGTAGAGCTTGAGCGTGAAGCCGTAGTCCTTGGCGAGCTCCTGCAGGAGCGGGATCGGCTCCTTGCCATAGGGTGCGTCGAGATAGACGAGGCCGATGGTCTTGCCCTTGAGCTTGTCGACGCCGCCGAGCTTCTGGCCGACGTATTTCACGAAGATCGAGGCGCCGTCCCAGTAGGTCGACGGCGGGTTGAACACCCAGGGAAACACGTTGCCGTCGGCGGCGGCCGAAAGCCCGTAGGCCATCGACAGGATCGGCACCTTGTCGACCCCGGCCTTGGGGATGACCTGGAGCGTGATCGCGGTCGAGTACGGCGTCGTGACGATCGGGTTCTTGCTCTTGACCGACTCGTAGCACTGCACGCCCTTGGCCGTGTCGTAGCCGGTCTCGCATTCCTCGACCTTGATCTTCACACCGCCGATGCCGCCATCACGCGCATTGATCATGTTGAGGTAGTCGACCATGCCGTTGGCGATCGGCGTTCCCGAGGCCGAGAACGGCCCGGTCCGATAGGTCATCAATGGGACATAGATGCTGTCCTCGGCGCTCGCCGCGACCGGAATGATCGCCACCGTGCCGAGCGCCAACGCCGTCCCGAGGACGAGATGCTTGCATCGCATGTTGCTTCTCCCTTCCCATTCCGTGGGCCTTTTTGGCAGCCCCTCCGATCGACCGATCGCCCTGATCGGAATTGGGCGTCGAGTGTGCGCCTCTAATAAGGGAAAGGCCACACTCTGAGTTTCTGCTTCGTGATCTGCCACAGGCGCGCAAGGCCCATCGGCTCGAGCACCAGAAAGCCGATGATCAGCACGCCGACCGTCATGAAGGTCAGGTGGTCGACGGTCTCGGAGCGCAGCGGCACGCCGAGCGCCGCCGGCGTCGCCCGCAGCACGATCGGCAGAGTGTAGATCAGCGCGGCGCCCATGAACGAGCCGATCAGGCTGCCGAGGCCGCCGATGATCACCATGAAGAGAACGAAAAAGCTCTGATTTATGTCGAAGACGCCGGACTCGCCGCCGCCGTACCACAGGAACATCAGTAGCGCCCCGGCGACGCCGCAGTAGAACGAGGAGACCGCGAAGGCGACGAGCTTGGTCTGCAGCAGCCGAATGCCCATCAGCTCGGCCGCGATGTCCATGTCGCGCACCGCCATCCAGCTGCGGCCGATGCGGCCGCGCACGAGATTCGAGGCGATCCAGGTCATGACGGCGACGATGGCGAGCACGACCAGATAGCGGCTCGACGCGGTCGCGGTCGGGCCGGTGATCGGGATGCCGAACAAGGTGCGCTCCGGCACCTCGATCGAGCCTGAGGAGTTGTAATTGTAGAGCCAGGGGATGCGGATGAAGCACCACTGCAGGAAGAACTGCGCCGCGAGGGTGGCGACCGCGAGGTAGAAACCCTTGATGCGCAGCGACGGCAGGCCGAACAGCACGCCGACCGCGGCGGCGAAGAATCCCGACGCGATCACCCAGACGATGATGTTCACGTTGGGAAAGATGCTGGTGAGCTTGTAGCACGCGAAGGCGCCGATCCCCATGAAGGCGCCGGTCCCGAGCGACAACAGCCCCGTATAGCCGGTGAGGATGTTGAGCCCGATCGCGGCGAGCGAGAAGATCAGGAACGGGATCATCACAACGTGGAGGAGGAATTCGCTGGCGAACGGCAGCACCAGATAAGCGACGGCGAGGATCGCGCCGAAGCCGATGCGGTCCTGCAGCACGGGAAACACCGCCATGTCGGCCGCGTAGGTCGTCTTGAACTGGCCTGCCTCGCGATAAAACATCACCCGCCCCTAAATGCGCTCGATGATACGTTCGCCGAACAGGCCCTGCGGACGGAAGAGCAGGAAGATCAGCGCGATCACGTAGGCTAGCCAGCTTTCGATCCCGCTGCCGAGCAGCGGGCCCCAATAGAACTCGCCGATCTTCTCCCCGATGCCGATGACGACGCCGCCCACGATCGCGCCCGGGATCGACGTGAAGCCGCCGAGGATGAGCACCGGCAGCGCCTTGAGCGCGATGATCTGCAGCGCGAACGACACGTCGGAGCGCGCGCCCCACATGACGCCGGTGGCGAGCGCGACGATGCCGGCCGCGAACCAGACGATCACCCAGATCTGCTCGAGTGAGATGCCGACCGAGAGCGCGGCGCGATGGCTGTCGGCGACCGCGCGCAGGGCGCGGCCGATGCGCGTCTTCTGGAAGAAGACACCGAGCCCCGCCACCATGACCAGCGCGATGACGGCGCCGGTGATGTCGAGCTTCTGCAGCGAGACGAGGCCGCCGAGGATATGCAGGTCGATCGCGCCCTTGGGCAGGTAGAGCTGGTCGGCGATCATCGTCTTGGGCTCGCCGCCGAACATGAGCTCGCCGAGCCCGATGAGGAAATAGGTGAGCCCGAACGTCGCCATGAACAGGATGATGTCCGGCTGGTTGACCAGCGGGCGCAGCACCAGCCGTTCGACGCCGAACGCGAGACCGTACATGATCACGATGGTGAGGCCGAGCGCCGCGAAGGCGGGCAGGCCGTGCTGATGCAGGCCGACGAGGGTGAGCGCCGAGAACACCACCATGATGCCCTGGGCAAAGTTGAACACGCCCGACGCCTTGAAGATCAGCACGAAGCCGAGCGCGATCAGCGAATAAAGCACGCCGGTGACGAAGCCTTCCCAGATCGTCTGCACGAACAGATCGGGCGCCGTGCCCATCTGCACGAACGGATCGATGAAGACCTGGTAGAGGATGTTCACGGGGCTAGGACCCGGCACGGTCGGCGCGGTCGTTACCCTCCCGCCCGTTGGCGGGGAGGGTCGAGCGACGCTGCGAAGCGGGGGAGCGAGGGGTGGGGGGCCTACGCTTGCTCCAAATTGGCGATAAGCGCGCACAACGCAAGGTCCGAGCAAGCGGCGCCCCCCATCCCCCACCCCTCACCGCCACTCGCTGCGCTCGCGGGGGGAGGGGAGCCCCGCAGAGATCGCGGCTCGCGCTTCCTTCATGTCTCGAGGTCATCTGTCGCCCCTCAATGCGCGACGCCGAGATAGGCGTCGATCACGCGCTGGTCGCGCTTGACCTCGTCGGGCGTGCCGTCGGCGATCTTGCGGCCGTACTCGAGCACGACCACGCGGTCGGAGAGGTCCATCACCACGCCCATGTCGTGCTCGATCAGCGCGATGGTCGTGCCGAAGTGATTGTTCACGTCGAGGATGTAGCGCGACATGTCCTCCTTCTCTTCCATGTTCATGCCGGCCATCGGCTCGTCGAGCAGCAGGAGGTCGGGTTCCATGGCGAGCGCACGGCCGAGCTCGACGCGCTTCTGCAGCCCATAGGGCAGCCGGCCGACCGGAATCCTGCGGATCTGCGGGATCTCGAGAAAATCGACGATCTCCTCGACCTTGCGGCGATGCTCGACCTCCTCGGAGAGCGCCGGGCCGAAGCGGAGGATCTGCCAAAAAAGCCCGCGCTGCATCTTCAGGCTGCGGCCCGCCATGATGTTGTCGAGCGTCGTCATGCCGCGAAACAGCGCGACGTTCTGAAACGTGCGGGCGATGCCGCCGCGCGCCGCCTCGTAGGGGCGCATGCGCGTGCGCATCTTTCCCTTGAACGTGATGCGGCCTTGCTGCGGATGGTAGAAGCCGTTGACCACGTTGAGCATCGAGGTCTTGCCCGCCCCGTTGGGGCCGATGATGGCGCGGATCTCGCCGCGGCGGACGTCGAACGACACGTCGGTGAGCGCGCGCACGCCGCCGAACGCGAGCGATACGTTCTCCACCGCCAGCAGCGCCTCCCGCACCGCGCTGTCGCCGTCGGCTGGCGCCCTCATGCGACCTTCTCCAGCGCGGAAGACCCGGCGGGCGTCATGTCGCGGATCTTCACCCGCGCCGCCAGCACGCCCTTGCGGCCGTCCTCGAAGACGACTTCCGTTGCGACGTCGGCCTCGCTCGATCCGTCATAGAGCGCCTTGATCAACGGTGCATAGCGCTCGGCAATGAGCCCGCGGCGCACCTTCTGGGTGCGGGTGAGCTCGCCATCGTCGGCATCGAGCTCCTTGTGCAGGATCAGGAAGCGGCGGATCTGCGCGCCCGCCATCACCTTCTCGTCGGCGAGCGAGCGATTGACCTCGGCGACGTGCTTTTCGAGCATGTCGTAAACCAGCGGATGGCCGGCGAGCTCCTGGTAGGAGCCGTAGACCACGTTGTTGCGCTCGGCCCAGTTGGCGAGCGCGGTCAGGTCGATGTTGAGGATGACGGCGACAAAGTCGCGCGCATGACCGAATGCGACCGCCTCGCGGATGTTGGGATAGAACTTGAGCTTGTTCTCGATGTATTTCGGCGGGAACAGCGTGCCGTCATTGAGCTTGCCGACGTCCTTGGCGCGATCGATGATCTTGAGGTGCCCGCTCGTGGGATCGAGGAAGCCGGCGTCGCCGGTGCGCACCCATCCGTCGGGCGTCTTCGTCTCGGCGGTTTTTTCCGCATCCTTGTAGTAGCCGGCGAACACGCCGGGCGACTTGAACAGCACCTCGCCGCTGTCGGCGATCTTGACGTCGACGTCGATGTTGGGCTTGCCGACCGTATCGGCGAAGATCTCGCCGTCCGGCTGCGCCGTGATGTAGACCGACGCCTCGGTCTGCCCATAGAGCTGCTTGAGGTTGACGCCGAGCGCGCGATAGAAGCGGAAGATTTCCGGTCCGATCGCCTCGCCCGCCGTATAGGCGACACGAATGCGCGAGAGGCCGTAGCGGTTCTTGAGCGGGCCGTAGACCAGGACCTCGCCCAGCCCGTAGAGCAGTCGCGCGCCGAGCGGCACGCGGCCGCGGTCGAGAATCTTCTCGCCCCAGCGGCGGGCGTGGCCGAGGAAAAAGTGGAACATCCGCCGCTTGAGCGCGCCGGCATCGTCCATGCGCACCATCGTCAGCGTGATGAGATTTTCGTAGATGCGGGGCGGCGCGAATGCGTAGGTGGTGCCGATCTCGCGCCGGTCCTCGATGATGGTGTCCTGCGACTCCGGGCAGTTGACGCAATAGCCCGCCACATAGGACTGCGCGTAGGAGAAGATGTGGTCGCCGATCCAGGCGAGCGGCAGATAGGCGATGATCTCGACGTGCTCGTCGAGCCGGTCGAACAGGTTGCCGTTGCGCGCCGAGATCAGCACGTTGTCGAAGGTGAGCATGACGCCCTTCGGCCGCCCGGTCGTCCCCGAGGTGTACAGGATGATGGCGAGATCGCTTCCCTTCCCGGCCGCGACGCCCTGCTCCCACGGCGAAAGCTGATCGGGGGCGGCAAGCCGCGCGCGGCCGGCCTGCTGCACGTCGGCGAACGATCGCACCTGCTCGGGATCGTAGTCGCGCAGGCCGCGCGGCTCGTCGTAGACGATGTACTTCAGCCTGCTGAGCCGCGCGGCGGCGGAGAGGACCTTGTCGACCTGCTCCTGGTCTTGCACGACCGCGATGGTCACCTCGGCGTGCTCGAGCACATAGGCCATCTCCTCGGCGACCGAATCGGCGTAGATCGGGACCGGCACGGCGCCGAGCGCCTGGGCGGCGCACATCGCCCAATAAAGCCGCGGTCGATTGGCCCCGATGATCGCGACGTGATCGCCGCCCTCGAGGCCGAGCTCGGCGAGGCCAGCCGCGAACGCCCGCACCTCGTCGAGCACCTGGTCCCACGACCAGGCGCGCCAGATGCCGAGGTCCTTGTGGCGAATGGCCGGGCGGCCGCGAAAGAGCTTCGCGTTGCGCACCAGCAGCTTCGGAAACGTATCCGCATCCGCGGCGGGCGTTCCGGCCACAGCGTTCCCCTCGATCCCGGTACTTTTCCAGGCACTTTTTCCGGCACTTGGACGCGCCAGCGCCGGCATTTCCCCTCGCCGCTTGAATCGCGGTCTTTGCACGATTTGAAAGGACGGCGGCAGCCCGGTCAAGTAGACCTGAGCTCAGCCAGCGATGGGACTTTTCGGCGGAGCCGCAGCCGGTCCCCGGCGACGGAGCGGCGATCATTCAGAACGCCACTCCATCAGCCCCATTGACGCTGCGTCGACAAGGTTTCCGGCCGCACGGGCTGAACCTTTTGCCTCTTCGACCTGACGAAAGGCAGACCCGAAAGGACAACCCAATGACGAAACGTGACCCCATTCTTGCGATCGCCGCCGTCCTGATGCTCGGCATGGCCGGCGCGAGCGCCGGCGAGCTGCCGAGCTACGAATTCGCCGGCCTTCCAATCACTCCGCTGCAGATGAGCGTGCTGGGGCAGTCCGGCCGAGTGCAGGAGCGGCAGGCCGCACCGACCCTGATCGACGACGGCATGCCGGCCTCGCCGCATCAGATCGCCGTGCTGAGCCATCGGCGCGCGGCCGCGCGGTTCGACGCCGCGCAAACGCGGATCGGCACCGTCACGCGCGTGGAGTAGTCGATGCGCCGAGCGGCCCTGCTCACTCCGCGGCTTTGAGCAGCGGCGCCGGGCCGGCGCGAAACTGCTCAAACAGCGCGGCCTCGTCGGCCTTGGCGGCCGCGAGGTTGCGCATCTTGATGTGGCCGAAGCCGCGGATCTTCTCCGGGATCGCCGCGAGGCCGACCGCCACGTGATGGTTCTCGGGGGTGAGCTTGCCGAGCACCTCTTCGAGCATCGCCTCGTAGTCGGCGATCAGCTTGCGCTCGGTCTTGCGCTCCGCGGTATGGCCGAAGATGTCGAAGGCCGTGCCGCGCAGGCCTTTGAGCCGCGCCAGCATCTTGAAGGCGCGGAACATCCACGGGCCGAAGGTCATCTTGCGCGGGCGGCCTTCCCGGTCGGTCGGCGCGAGCAGCGGCGGGCTCAGGTGCACGACGAGGCGTAGGTCGTCGCCGTCGAAAGTGTTCTTGACCTGTGCGGCGAACGCGCCGTCGGTGTAGAGGCGCGCCACCTCGTACTCGTCCTTGTAGGCCATCAGCTTGAAGAGATAACGCGCGACCGCCTCGGCGAGCCCGCATTTGTCGGGCGTGTGCCCCTGTTCGGCAGCGCGGGCCTTCTCGACCCAGGCGCGGTAGCGCGCCGCGTAAGCGGCGTTCTGATATTCGGTGAGGAAGGCGGCGCGGCGCGCGACCATCTCGTCGAATGATTGCGAGAGGGCGACCACCGGATCGGCCACCGGCGGGGTCGCGAGCTGCTCCACGGCGGCGAGATCGAGCGCGGCGCGGCGGCCCCAGCGGAAGGCCGAAATGTTCATCGGCACCGCCTCGCCGTTCAATTCGAGCGCGCGCTCGATGGCGGCGGCCGAGAGCGGCAGCGCGCCGATCTGATAGGCGTACCCGAGCATGAACATATTGGCGCCGAGCGACTGGCCGAGCAGCGCGGTCGCAAGCCGCGAGGCATTGACGAAATGGCTGCGCTCCTTGCCGGCCGCACTCATGATGGCGCGGCGCAGGCGCTCCGTCGGCAGCGAGAATTCGGTGTTGCGGGTGAACTCGCCGGGCAGCATCTCGGCGGTGTTGATCACCATCGCGCAGGCGCCCGGCTTGACCGCACTCAGCACCTTCTTGTTGCCGGCGACCACGATGTCGCCGCCGAGCACGAGGTCGGCGCCGCGCGCCGGCACACGGATGGCATGGATGTCGGCCGGCTTGTTGGCGATGCGGATATGGCTCTGCACCGCGCCGCCTTTCTGGGCGAGGCCGGCCATGTCGATCACGCCGACGCCCTTGCCTTCGAGATGCGCCGCCATGCCGATGATGGCGCCGACCGTCACGATGCCGGTGCCGCCGATGCCCGTGACGATGACGCCGTAGGTCTGGCCGATCTCGGGCAGCTTCGGCTCGGGCAGCGGCGTCTCGTCGGCCTTCACGGCGACGCCCTGACCCTTCTTGAGCTGCGCGCCCTCGACGGTGACGAACGAAGGGCAGAAGCCTTTGACGCAGGAGAAGTCCTTGTTGCAGCTCGACTGATCGATGGTGCGCTTGCGGCCGAACTCGGTCTCGAGTGGCTGCACCGAGACGCAGTTCGACTGAACCCCGCAGTCGCCGCAGCCTTCGCAGACGAGCTCGTTGATGATGACGCGCTTTGGCGGATCGGGAAACTGACCGCGTTTGCGCCGACGGCGCTTTTCGGCCGCGCAGGTCTGGTCGTAGATCAGGACCGTGCAGCCGGGAATCTCGGCGAGTTGCCGCTGGATGGCGTCGAGGTCGTCGCGGTGATGCACCGTGAGGCCCGCCGGCCAGTCGGTGCCGGCCGCATATTTATGCGGCTCGTCGGTCACGACGACGACGCGCTTCGCGCCTTCGGCCGCGACCTGGCGGGCGATCTGCGGCACCGTCAGGCCGCCATCGTTCTTCTGGCCCCCCGTCATCGCGACCGCGTCGTTGAACAGGATCTTGTACGTGATGTTGACGCCGGACGCGATCGCGCCGCGGATCGCCATGTAGCCCGAATGGTTGTAGGTGCCGTCGCCGAGATTTTGGAACACGTGCGGGCGCTTGGAGAACGGCGCCTCGCCGATCCAGTTGGCCCCCTCCCCGCCCATCTGCGTGAAGCCGAGCGTCGAGCGGTCCATCCACTGCGCCATGTAGTGGCAGCCGATGCCCGCATAGGCGCGCATGCCTTCCGGCACCTTGGTCGAGGAGTTGTGCGGGCAGCCGGAGCAGAAATACGGGATGCGGACCGCGACGTCCTGCGTCTCGCGCAGCACGCGCTGCGCGTCCTTCAGCCGCGCGACGCGGCCGGCGAGGTTCTCGTCGGTCGCGTATTTCATCAGCCGCTCGCCGATGCAGATCGCGACGTCGTTCGAATCGAGTGCGGCCTTGACGGGGAAGAGCCAGTTGCCCTGCTCGTCCTTCTTGCCGATGCACACCGGCTGGTTGGCGGTGCCGTAGAGCTCCTCGCGCACCTGCACCTCGATCAGCGAGCGCTTCTCCTCGACCACGATGATCAGCTCGAGCCCCTCGGCGAACTCTTGCAATTCCTGTCGCGCGATCGGCCACGGGCAGGCGATCTTGTGGATGCGCAGGCCGAGGTCGTTGCAGCGCACCTCGTCGAGGCCGAGCTCGTCGAGCGCCTGGCGCACGTCGAGATAGGACTTGCCGACCGTGATGACGCCGATCCTGGGATTGCGCCCGCCCGAGGTGATCTGGCGGTTGAGCTTGTTGGCGCGCACGAAGGCCAGCATGGCGTCGCGCTTGTAGTCGTGCAGGCGCGCCTCCATGCCGAGGATGGTGTCTTGCAGGCGGATGTTGAGGCCGCCCGGCGGCATCGCGAAATCGGTCGGGATGACGATGCCGACCCGATCGAGGCTGCCGTCGATCACGCCGGTGGACTCGACCGTCTCATGCATGCACTTCAGCCCGACCCAGGTGCCGGTGAAGCGTGACATCGCCCAGCCGTAGATGCCGTAGTCGACGATCTCCTGCACCCCGGCCGGGTTGAGGATCGGGATCATCACGTCGACGAAATTGAACTCGGACTGGTGCGCCGTGGTGGACGACTCGGCCGTGTGGTCGTCGCCCATCAGCGCAAGCACGCCGCCATGCGGCGAGGTGCCGGCGAAGTTGGCGTGGCGCAGCGCATCGCCCGAGCGGTCGACGCCTGGGCCCTTGCCGTACCAGATGCCGAACACGCCATCGAACTTGCCTTCGCCGCGCAGCTCGGCCTGCTGCGAGCCCCACAGCGCGGTGGCGGCAAGATCCTCGTTGATCGCAGTCTTGAACAGGATGTCGTTCTGCCGGCACAGCGCCTCGGCGCGCTGGAACTGGTAGTCGAGCCCGCCGAGCGGCGAGCCGCGGTAGCCGGTGATGTAGCCCGCGGTGTTGAGCCCGGCCTGCCGGTCGCGCGCCTTCTGCATCAGGCACATGCGCACCAGCGCCTGGTAGCCGGTGACGAACACCCGGCGCTTGGTCAGATCATATTTGTCGTCGAGGGTGACGCGATCGAGCGCCATGGCGAACGTCCTGCCGCAGGGGACCGGCGAACCGGATCAGGCCATAGATATAGAGAGCGCGCAATCGGGCGAAAAGCGAGCCCCGCGCGGCGATTGCGTCGCAGGCCGGCCGATGGGCAGGAAATTGCGCTGGGCCGCGGGCGCAAGAAATTTGGCGCACCGCAGCACAGAAATATTTACGCCGCCCTATCGCGTTGCGTGGGCCTGATCAGGATCTCGGCCGAGATTCCCAGCTTCCGATGGAGGCGGCGAATCATCTCGACCGACGGCGCTCGCTTGCGATTGAGCACTTCCGCGACACGCGTGCGCCGAGATCAGCGGCTCGAGGTCCTTGCGAGTGAGACCTTGCTGTTCCATGCGGAACTTGATCGCCTCGATGGGGATCCGGCGGGTCCATGGGATAGTGCTGCGCCTCATAGGCGTCGATCAGGGTCGCCAGCACGTCCAAACGGTCACCCTCCGGCGATTTCGATTTTGCCCCCACAGGCGCTCCACCTCGGCCACCGCAGCCTCGTAGTCCTTCTTGGTGCGGATGGGCTTTATCGCGTTCTTCATACCTAGCCTTCGCCGCAGATCGCCTCGTTCGCCTATATCTCAGGCACCCACGTCTTTCTTGCGACCATGCAGCAAACAAGGCGTGGATGGCCGGGACAAGCCCGGCCAAGACGCAAGACCGCGAAGCGCTAATGTGATGGACGCGCTACGCGCCTTCGCCCAGCCGCTGCTTGAGGCCGGCGTTCTCGGCTTCGAGCCGCTTGATTCGCCGCGCCAATGCGAGGGGAACCGGCGCGTCGTGCGCGGCGAGCGGTATGATCTCGACGCCGAGCTCATGCTCGCGGCGCCAGCGGGTGCGCACGCGGGACGCGGTTTCGGTCTTGGCGATATGCAGCTCGAACTCCTCGGGGAGCAGCGTCGCGTTGGCCACGCGGAGCTTCGCGCCCGCGCCCGACATGTTGCGCACCACGCAATCAATCGCGATCAGCCGACGGTCGGTCGTGATCAACCCGCCCATGTAGGCGGGCGAGCGCGGCTGCTTGCGGCGGTCGGGCGTGGTGGATTGCGGCTCCATCGCAGCATGGTGCCATGACAGCCGCCGGTTGCAAGCGGATGGTTGAGAGAGGGTTAAACGGAAAGATTAATGCGCACGTCTCGGTTCCAGCGGCATCGGAGAATGTGCGTCAGCCTTCCTTGCCGGGCGCATGCTCTCGGCGGCCAAACGGGACCCACGACGCCGGCGCTTCAATGCTTGCTGCTCGAGCCGAACAGCCGATTGAATATCCCCGCCGGCTTCCGCACGGTGGGTTTGTCGGAGAGCTCGAGCCAGTAGACGTTGTCATTCACGTCCGGGCGGAAGGATCGGACATGGCGCACTCTGATCTGCTCCTCTGCGCTGGGGCCGACCGTCTCGCCGTCCTTGACGACCGCACCTTTGGCGAGAAGATAGGAGCCGATCTTGCGTACCAGATCGTAGGTCCGGTCGAGGGGCAGCGAGCTCTCGGTCTCGATCTCCATCAGCCCAAAGTCGCGCATGCCGATCGTCGAGATCAGGATGTTGCCGTTGGGCTGTTTCGAGAACTGTATGAGGACCCAGAGCGAGAAAGGGATCGCTCCCTTTAACGTCTGCACGAACTCGCCCTTCAAGGCGCTGGACGGCATCAGAACACTGCCCCACAGCACGCCGATCACGGGCAGCTGCTCCACCAGCTCGCGTACCAGGATGAGATGGCGCATGTGGGCGTCCAGGCGCGAAAACCTGGACCACCTGCAAAACACCATGAGATGCGCCTGGCAGCGCGCAATGTCCTTTTTGACGTCGGGCCACCAGTAGGCGAACGCGGCCGGGCGATCGAGCGCGGCGGGATATGGCATATCCATCCGCATCCCCATGATCACGTCGCCTGCGGCGGGAAGCACGATCGATCCGCCGGGTTTATTCCCTTCCGCGTGTTTCGGATCGATCTCGAGGGTCTTCCCGACGCGTTCGATCAACAGCCGACAGTCGATTTCGGCGGGGCGCTCGAGAAAAAGCGTAGCACCGATATTCTTCGGCTTGTCTGCCTGATTTTGCGTGGAGTCCGACATGGCCTTCCTCCGCTGAAAAAATTACCCTGGCGTCGGAAAAACGACCGGATCGGTCATCGGAGAAAATGCAACCTATCGGAGACGCCCGCGCAAAACAAATAAAGCAAGCCGAATGCGTCCAATGCGGACCCGCGCCGCGGTGTTTCGACTCTGGCGTCGCGACTACACCCTATTCCCCGCGCTCCAGCTCCAGAAGTCGCGGCCTTCCTCGCGCATGAAGCGGGCGAGCACCATGTTGTGCACCTCCGACGCCCCGTCGACCAGGCGCGCCGCGCGCGCGGCGCGGTAGACCCATTCGGCGATCGTATCCTTGGAGTAGCCGCGCGCGCCGTTGAGCTGGATCGCGACGTCGGCGGCGTTGTGCAGCGTGTCGGCGACGTGGACCTTGGCCATCGAGATTTCCTTGCGGGCGCGGTCGCCCTGGTCGAGCTTCCAGGCCGCATGCATGGTGAGCAGGCGGCCGACCTGAATTTGCTGAGCGACCTGGCCTAGCTTGATCTGCACGCTTTCGCGGTGGGCGAGCTTGACGCCGAAACCTTCGCGGCGCTCGACATAGTCCTGGGCGATCTCGAGGCAGCGCTTCGACCAGCCGAGCCAGCGCATGCAGTGGGTGAGCCGCGCCGGACCGAGCCTTATCTGCGTCGCGCGCAGGCCGTCGCCGACCCGCATGAGCACGTCCTCGTCCGCGACCTCGAGCCCGTCGAATTCGAGCTCGCAATGCCCGCCGTGCTCCTCCGGCCCCATGATCTCGATGCGGCGCACGATGCGCCAGCCGGGCTGGTCGCGGTGATAGAGGAAGGCCGTGAGCCCGGTGCGCGGGTCATCGGAGGTGCGCGCGATCAGGATGAAATGCGCCGCCGCGCCCGCGCCCGTGATGAACCACTTGCGGCCGTGGATCACCCACTTGTTGCCGCGCCGCTCGGCGCGCGTCCTGATCATGCTCGGGTCGGAGCCGCCGCCGGGCGCCGGCTCGGTCATCGCGAAGGAGGAGCTGACCATGGCGTCGACGATCGGGCGCAGCCACTTCTCCTTCTGCGCCGGGGTGCCGACCTTGGCGAGCAGGTTCATGTTGCCGTCATCGGGCGCCATGCAGTTGAAAGCCAGCGGCCCGAACAGCGAGCGCGCGGCCTCCTCGTACATCACGGCCCAAGCGACGATCGGCAGCGCCATGCCGCCGACCTCCTTCGGCGACTGCGGCGCCCACAGGCCGGCGGCGCGCGCCTTGGCGCGCACCGGCGCCAGGCGCTGGAGCGGGATGTTCTCGTGGTCGGAGAAGTTCTGCGGATCGCTTTCCAGCGGCAGCACGTGCGCCTCGACGAAGGCGCGCACGCGCAAACGCAGGTCCTCGATCTCGGGCGGCAGCGTGAAATCGATCATCGGAATGCTTTCCTCGGCTTACCCCGGCAGCGCCACCACGGCGCCGCCGTCGACCACGACCGTCGTCCCCGCCATGTAGCGCGCCGCGTCGGACGCGAGCAGCAGCAGCGCGCCATCGAGATCGCCGTCGGCGCCGAAGCGGCCGGCCGGAATCGCCCGCATGAGCTTCTTGCCCTCGTCGCTCGCGAGGTAGTCGTGGTTGATGTCGGTATCGAACCAGCCGGGCGCGATCGCATTGACGCGCACGCCCTTGAAGGCGAGCTCGAGGCCGAGCGCCTTGGTGAGCTGCACCACGGCGGCCTTGGCGGTCGTATAGGCGACGACGCCCTTGGCGACGCCAAAGCCGAGAACCGACGCGATATTGATGATCGCGCCCTGGCGGTTGGCCGCGAGCATCCGCTTCGCGCCCTCCTGCGCCCAGAAGAAGACGGCATCGAGATTGGTCGACAGCACGCCGCGCCATTTCTCGTCGGCCATCTCGACGGCCCGATCCGCGTGCGCGATCCCGGCATTGTTGACGAGAATCGTAACGGTGCCGAAGGCCCGCTCGGCGGCGTCGAAGGCGCGCACCATGGCGGCGCGGTCGAGCACGTCGGCATCGACCGCGATCGCCTTGCCGCCGGCGGCGGTGATCTTGTCGCGCACGGCGGCGAGCCGATCCGCACGACGGGCCACCAGGGCGACGGCGGCGCCGTTCTCGGCCAGCACGGTGCCGAAGCGGGCGCCGAGCCCACTCGAGGCGCCGGTGACGAGGGCGGTGCGGCCCGTGAGGTCGAACAGTTGGGCGGCCTTCATCAACAGTCCCCGCTGAGCCCTTGAATCGGAGGGAACAAGGGCCTTAAATGATGCGTCCGATTTGCAGAAGGGGGCAACCCGTGAATTTGCTGCGCAAAGCTTTGCTCGTTGTGGCCGCCGGCGCGGCAGTCTGCTGGGGCGCTTCCGGCCCGGCGCAAGCCAACCGCCTCGAGCCGCACTGGTACGCGTGGCAACAACTGTGGGACTACGGCGACACGTACGAGATGTATCAGGCCGGTTGCGTGAAATGGAATTACCGCAATCAGTCATGGTACACTCATTGCGGCCTGCCGCAGAACGCGGTGTTGTGGCCGCCGCACGAGCACCATCACCATCGCCACGTGATCTCCGTCCGCGACTGATCGCTGGGCGCTCAACCACCCGCGAGCAGGTGGGGCAGCCAGGTCGCGAGGCCCGGCCTGAACCACAGCACGACCAGCATTCCGAGCTGGATCAGCACGAACGGGATGACGCCGATATAAATGTCGAGCGTCTTGACCTGCGGGGGCGCGACGCCGCGCAGGTAGAACAGCGTCGGCCCGAGCGGCGGGTGCAGGTACGACGTCTGCAGATTCATCGCCATCAGGATGCCGAGCCACACCGGATCGACGCCCGGCATGCGCAGCAGCGGCGGCGCCACGATCGGCACCACCACGAAGATGATCTCGAAGGCGTCCATCACGAAGCCGAGCAGGAACATCGCGACCATCACGATGAGCAGCGCGCCGGCGACTCCGCCCGGCAGGTCGCCGAGCGCGCGCTGCACCATGTCGTCGCCGCCGAGCCCGCGAAAGACGAGGCTGAACATGGTCGCGCCGATCAGGATGGTGAAGATCATCGCCGTGATCTGCGTGGTCGCGGCGAGCGCGGGCTGCAGGATTTTTTCGCGCGCGACCGTCGCGATGGCCGCGGCGGCACCGTAGGCGAGCGCTGCCAGCAGTACGAAGGCGGCCGCGACGGCGGCATCGTCCCAGGCGCTGGCATCGGCGCGGCCGACCCGCAAATCGGCGACATGGTGCAGGACGAGCAGACCGGCGGCGGCGAGGATCGCGAGCGTCACCGGCGCCGATCGCGTCGGCGCGGCCTTGCGCGCGGTGAGCAGAATCGCGCCGAAGGCGCCGACGGCGGCGGCTTCAGTCGGGGTGGCGAGCCCGCCGAGGATCGAGCCGAGCACCACGATGATGAGCGCGAGCGGCGCGACGAGGGCATCGGCGAGGCGGCGGATCAGCGCAACGCCGGTCGGCGCATCCGGCTCGCGCCGGATCGCCGGGCAGGCATGCGGGCGCAGCAGCGCGACGCCGATCTGAAAGGCGAGATATAGCCCGACCAGCGCGAGCGCCGGGATGACCGCGCCGGCGAAGAGGTCGCTGACCGATACCTGGTCGGGCGCGAACTTGCCCTGCGCGAGCTGGGCGGCCTGGTAGGCGGTGTTGAGCTGGTCGCCGAGCAGCACCAGCACGGTCGCGGGCGGCATGATCTGCGCGAGCGTGCCGGTTGCCGCCACCGTACCGGCGGCAAGGCGCGGATTGTAGCCGTGGCGCAGCATGGCGGGCAGCGAGATCAGCCCCATGGTGACGACGGTCGCGCCGACCACGCCCTTGGCGGCGGCGAGCAGCACGCCGACGAGGGTCACGGAGATCGCAAGGCCGCCAGTGAGACGGCCGAACGCCCGCCCCATGGTCTCCAGCAGCTCCTCGGCGATGCGCGAGCGCTCCAGCATCACGCCCATGAGGATGAACAGCGGGATCGCCAGCAGCACCTCGTTGGTCATCACGCCGAAGACGCGCGGCGGCAGCGCGCCGAGGAGCGAGAAACGCATGACGCCGGTCGCCTCGCCGAGCACCGCGAAGGCGAGCGCAGTGCCGCCGAGCGTGAAGGCGACCGGATAGCCGGCCATCAGCAGGCCGCAGACGGCGACGACCAGAAGGGTGGCGAGCAGCTCGGGCAGGCCCATCGGCGTCTCAGTGGTGGGGCCTGGGCGCGGGAGCCGGCGCGGCGCCGACGAGCGTGAGCCAGGCACGAGCCGCCTGCGCGATGCCCTGCAGGCCGAGCAAGAGGGCGAACAGCAGGATCAGCGTCTTGAGCAGAAACACCAGCGGCAGGCCGCTCGCCTCGGGCGAATGCTCGAGGATCGCCCAGGAGCGCGTCACATAGGGCAGGGCGAACCAGGCAAGCCCGCCGATGAAGGGCAGCAGCAGAAAGAGCGCGCCCGCGAGGTCGACCAGCGCACGGGTGCGCGGCGCGGCATCGGCATAGAAGATGTCGACCCGCACATGCCCGCGCGCCTGCAGCGTCCACGCGGCCGCCCCCATGAACAGGGTCGCATGCGCGTAGAGGATCGTCTCGGAGAGCCAGATCGAGCCGATGCCGAGCACGTAGCGCATCAGCACCACGGCGACCTGCACGATCACCATTCCGATGAGGCACCAGGTGACGGTGCGACCTATTGCGGCGTTGAACCGGTCTATCCCTGCGGCGATGGCGGCGAGACGGTCGACCATGCTGTTTCCGAAACGGGCCCCTGGAGCGCGCGGCCAGGGTTTTCTAGCCGCCCCCCGATCCCCTATATAGAGGCCCAACGGAGAAACTCACCCGATGTCCGACAAGATCCCCGTCACGGTGCTCACCGGCTATCTCGGCGCCGGCAAGACCACGCTGCTCAACCGCATCCTCTCGGAGCCGCACGGCCAGAAGTTCGCCGTCATCGTCAACGAGTTCGGCGAGATCGGCATCGACAACGACCTCGTGGTGGGCGCCGACGAGGAAGTGTTCGAGATGAACAACGGCTGCATCTGCTGCACCGTGCGCGGCGACCTGATCCGCATCATCGACGGGCTGATGCGGCGCAAGGGCAAGTTCGACGCCATCATCGTCGAGACCACGGGCCTGGCGGATCCGGCGCCGGTGGCGCAGACCTTCTTCGTCGACGAGAACGTAGGCAAGAAGGCGAAGCTCGACGCGGTGGTCACGGTCGCGGACGCCAAGTGGCTCAAGGATCGGCTGCGCGACGCGCCGGAGGCGAAGAACCAGATCGCGTTCGCCGACGTGATCCTGATCAACAAGACCGATCTCGTCAGCGACGCCGAGCTGCGCGAGATCGAGGCGCGCATCCGCGGCATCAACCCCTACGCCAAGCTGCACCGCACCCAGCGCTGCGCCATCCCGCTGCCCGAGGTGCTCGGCCGCAACGCCTTCGACCTCGACCGCATCCTCGATATCGAGCCGGCCTTCCTGGAGGAGGGCAACGGGCATGATCACGATCATGACCATCACCACGATCATGATCATGGGCACGACCATGATCACGGCGGGCTCAAGCACTATCACGACGAGGACATGCAATCGCTGTCGGTGAAGAGCGAGAAGCCGCTCAACCCCGACAAGTTCTTCCCTTGGATCCAGAACCTGGTCGCGCAGGAAGGGCAGAAGATCCTGCGCTGCAAGGGTATCCTCTCGTTCAAGGACGATCCCGAGCGCTTCGTTTTCCAGGGCGTGCACATGATGCTCGACGGCGATCATCAGCGGCAGTGGAAGGATGGCGAGGAGCGCGTGAGCCGCGCCGTCTTCATCGGCCGCGATCTGCCGGAGGAGATGATCCGCACGGGCTTTGCGGAGTGCGTGGCCTGAGCGGATGAGCGATACGCAGACCAGCACGCCGCGTATCACCGATCGCATTCGCCCCATCGCGGCGGGCGGATCTGTCGTGGCCGTGCATTTTCTCGGCGACGATCCAGTGTTCGTCCTCGGCGAGGAGACGCTGCTGTTTTGGCGCGACGGCGCCGAGCAGCGCGTCGCGGTCCACGGCGGCGGGATCCTGGCATCCGTCTCCGATGGCAGCTCCATCGTCACCGGCGGCGACGACGGCAAGGTCGTGACGACCAATCCGGCGGGCGAGAGCGACACGCTCGCGACCGACGCCAAGCGGCGCTGGATCGATCATGTCGCCATCGCCAACGACAACGTCGCCTGGTCGTGCGGCAAGCAGGCCTTCGTGCGCGCCGCCAAAGGAGGGAACAAGGGCGAGCGCAGCATCGAGCTGCCGTCCACGGTGGGCGGGCTCGCGTTTGCGCCCAAAGGCTTCCGCCTCGCCGTCGCGCACTACAATGGCGCGACACTGTGGTTCCCTAATGCGACGGACGCCAAGCCGGAGATGCTGGAGTGGAAGGGCTCGCATCTCGACGTGACCTTCAGCCCGGATGGCCGCTTCCTGGTCACCTCGATGCAGGAGCCGACCCTGCACGGCTGGCGCCTGGTCGACGGCAAGCACATGCGCATGTCGGGCTATTCGAGCAAGGTCCGCTCGCTGAGCTGGGGCCCGGGATCGAAGTGGCTCGCGACCTCGGGCGCGAGCCAGCTCGTGGTGTGGCCGTTCACCGGCAAGGATGGCCCCATGGGCAAGAACCCGAAGGTGTTGAGTCCCGCCGAGCAGCGTATCTCCGCGGTGGCGGCGCATCCCAAGCAAGAAGTCTGCGCCGCCGGGTTCGAGGATGGCATGATCCTGCTCACCCGCATCGACGACGGCGCCGAGGTGCTGGCGCGCAATCACGCCGCATCGCCGGTCACGGCGCTCGCATGGAACGCGGCTGGCAGCCGGCTGGCCTTCGGGACGGAGGACGGGGAAGCGGGGGTGATCGATCTCTAGGGTGCGCCGAGGCCCGTCGGCGTGTTTGGCGTGATCTCGGCGCTCTGGTACACTCAGCACATGGCGTCCCCGCTTGATCGCATCTCTATCGACCCGGCGGTCTGCTTCGGCAAACCCTGCATCAAGGGCACGCGCATCTGGGTGTCGCTGATCCTCGATTTTCTTGCCAGCGGCGAAACCGAGGCCCAAATCCTCGCGGCGTATCCACAATTGCAATCCGAGGACATCCGGGCAGCCATCGCTTATGCGGCGGAGCTCGCGCGCGAACGCATCGTGCCGCTTCCGAACGCCGCGGCCGAATGAAGATAAAGCTCGACGAGAATCTCGGGCAGCTCGGAAAATCGCTGCTCGGGGCCGACGCGTCGCCGAGCAGCAACTGGCGGGCGCCGAAGATGAGCACATCTTCAAGGTTTGCCAGGATGAAGGCCGCATGCTGGTGACACTCGATCACGACTTCGCCACACGCTTCGCTTCCCCACCGGAAGCAACGGCCGGTATCGGCGTGCTCGAATGCCGCGGCCGGTTGTCACCCGCGACTATCCAGGACCCATGCGCTAAGCTTCCGATCATCCCTCGCGGCGATCAGCGCCATACCCCCGACCAGCGGGTGCAAAAAGCCGAAATGTCGGTGCGGTCGCCGTAGAGCTTGTGCTTGACGCAGTAGTCGTATCTTTCCGGGTTGTATCGATAGTGGCGGCCATGGGGATCGCGAGCAGGAAGCAGATGCGCGCGCGAAGGCCCGGCCCATTTGAGGCATCGCGCGCGGTCGCCTCTCGTGGCCGGGGCGCTCATGCACTGGTCGAATCGTTCTTGGTCGATGCCATATAGTCCGCCTTCCTCTGCCGCGAAGGCGACGGCGTGCACCGACAGCAGGACCAGGATTGCACATGACGCGCTCAAGCCATGACGGACGAGAGCGCCCAGCCGGTTTTGCGAACGCAAGAAGACCTCCATCGCTCGATTTTTACCTCTTCGGCAACTCCCCGCAGGTGGCGTTGCAAGTAGGACAAGCGGCGGCGTCCCGGAGAGCGAGGCGGCCCCGGGCTAATCGCCCTTGCACTGGCTGCAGAAGGTTTCGCAGGAGGCCTTATTATTGCGCTTGTCCGCGGCGAGGCAGTTGGCGACGCAGACCTTCTTGGAATTGCACTCCAAGCCTTCGACCGGGATCGGCTTGAAAGGCGTCGCCAGCGGGTGCTGCGCGGCCGGTACCGCATTGGCGACTTGCGCGGACGACATCAGCGAACCAACCGCGACCGCGACTATGCACATGCGCATTGTGGCGGAAACGAAGCCCAACATCTCGATCTCCCTTGCCAATGGTCTCGACCTTCCGAGAAGGCATCTTGATGCCTCGCCTAGGTCGCAAGGCCAAAACCTATCATCGGCGCCGGGGAAGGATTCGGACAACTTTGCGCATATCGCCCTGCTCACCGTTTTTGTTGCACAGCGACGGCGAGTGGCGGGGGATGCCGGCTGTGGGTCATGAGCGACACAACCGGGTGCTGCGGTCCGGGGCGCCGTGGCGCGATCTACCGATCGCCTTCGGTCCCTACACCACTTGCTACAACCGCTTGTGCGCTGGCGGCTTGCCGGGGTCTGGAGCCGGATCATTGACGCGCTCGCTGCCGCCCATGATGCCGCCGTCCAAATGATCGACACGTCAATCGTGCGCGTGCACCAACACGGTGCATGTCTCGCCCGAAACAAGAGGCAGGCATGGGGCGGTCACGGGGCGGGCTGACCAGTGAGATTCATGCAGGGGTCGACAGCAACGGGCTGCCGGTCCGGCTCGCGCTCACAGCCGGCGAAGCCCACGACGATCGGCTTGCAGCCACGCTCTTGTCGCGTCTGCAGTCGGGAGCAATGCTCTTGGCTGATCGTGGATATGACGCCGAGTGGATTAGAGAACTCGTCAGCGAACATATCGCATGGGCGAACATCCCACCTCGACGGAATCGCAACGAGGCGCTCTGCTTCAGTCCGTACCTGTACCGGGCGCGCAACCTGGTCGAGAGGTTCTTGAAGCAATGTCGGCGTGTAGCAACGCGCTACGACAAGCTCGCGGCCAACTACCTTGCGTTCATCCAGCTCGCGTCGATAGGCCTATGGCTGCGCGTTAACGAGTCCACGCCCTAGACTGGGCCTTGGTATCGACGTCGCCAATCGCCCAGGAACGCAGCCGGAACAATCAGCTGGCGTTCGGGACCGCGGATAGCGAGGTAGGGGTGACCCCGCTGTAGTCAGTCCCAGCTCTCGAGTTCTGGCGCGGGCGCGCTGATCGCGTTCGGGCATCTCGCCATCCATTGCGTCGATCGCCGCAAACATGGCTTCGATGTCCGTAACCGTTCGCGCCGGGGCCTTCTCAGCGGTGGGTTTGTCTACCGAACCAGGACGTTTCTGAACTGCCATGGATCCCTCTTATCGATGTCCTCGGGGAAGAACCCCGGCCGACCGACGAGCGGCGTCCAGTCGGTGTACTGGCCGATCACCGGACCGAGATAGGGCCGCTGCACCTCGAGGCAGCGGCGGAAATCCACCTCGTCGGCCTCGACGATGCCGGCAGTCGGGTTCTCCAGCGCCCACACCATGCCGGCGAGCACCGCCGAGGTGACCTGCAGTCCGGTCGCGTTCTGATAGGGCGCGAGCTCGCGCGTCTCGTCGATGGAGAGCTGCGAGCCGTACCAATAGGCGTTCTTCTTGTGGCCGTAGAGGAGCACGCCGAGCTCGTCGATGCCCTCGACGATGTCGTGCTCGTCGAGGATGTAGATGTCCTTCTGCCGCTGGCCGGCGCGGCCGAACAGCTCGTGCAGGGAGAGCACCGCGTCGTTGCACGGATGGTAGGCGTAGTGGCAGGTCGGCCGGTAGATGACCTTGCGGCCATTGCGAAGCGTGAAGTAGTCGGCGATCGAGATCGACTCGTTGTGGGTGACGAGGAAGCCGTACTGGCCGCGCGCGGTCGGCGTCCACGAGCGCACCCGCGTGTTCGCACCGGGCTGGGTGAGATAAATCGCGGCGCCACAGCCGGTCTTGTGGCGATGGCCGTTCTTCGGCATCCACTTCTCGTGGGTGCCCCAGCCGAGCTCGGACGGCTGCATGCCCTCGGACAGGAAGCCCTCGACCGACCAGGTGTTGACGAAGACGTCCGCCGGCTTGGGCTGCCTCGCGCGCTGGGTGTCGCGCTCGGCGATATGGATGCCCTTGACGCCGAGCTTCTTGGCGAGCTTGCCCCACGCCTCGCGGGTCTTCGGCTCGGCGACCTTGACCTTGAGATCGTCGGCGATGTTGAGCAGCGCCTGCTTGACGAACCACGAGACCATGCCGGGATTGGCGCCGCAGCAGGAGATCGCCGTGGTGCCGCCCGGGCGCCTGCGCCGCGCCGCCAGGATGGTTTCGCGCAGGGCGTAGTTGGAGCGCGCCTCCGGCCCGAGCTTGGCGTCGAAGTAGAAGCCGGCCCACGGCTCGACCACCGTATCGATGTAGAGCGCGCCGATCTCGCGGCACAATTCCATGATATCGAGCGAGGAGGTGTCGACCGAGAGGTTGACGCAAAAGCCCTGACCGCCGCCGGCGGTCAGCAGGGGGGTGAGCAGCTCGCGGTAGTTCTGCCGGGTCAGTCCCTGATGGATGAAGCGGATGCCGCGCTCGTCGAGGATCTTGCGATCCTTGTCCTCCGGATCGATGACGACGAAGCGGGCCTTGTCATAGGCGAAATGGCGCTCGATCAGCGGCAGGGTGCCTTTGCCGATCGAGCCGAAGCCGATCATGACGATGGGGCCGCTGATGCGTCCGTGGACGGGCCATTGGGTCATCGCAAGTCTCCGGAAGAGCACGCGGCGAAGGGGAAAAACAAAGGCGCCGCACGATTATCGCTCGCGCGGCGCCGAGGGAAGTGCTCCGGCCTTGTGTGCAGCCGGATTATGCCGCCTGTGCGACGGCAATGGCCTTCGCTGCGCGGGCCGTCGAACGACGGCGGGTGCCGGCGCGGATGACGCCATCCGCGCCATCGAGAGCGCCGGCGCTGAGCTCGAGGCCGAGCAGCCGGTCCGGCCGATCGGCACCCGGCATGACCAGCGCGCCGGTCTTCTCGGCGGAAAAGCCGAAACGGGCGTAGTAGGGCGCATCGCCGATCAGCAGCACCGCCCGGTGGCCGGCCTCCTTGGCGGCGTGGATCGCGCGCCGCATCAGGGCGGCGCCGATGCCGCGGCGGCGGCAATCAGGGTGGACCGCGAGCGGGCCGAGCAGCAGCGCCGGCCGGCCTGCGCCGGCCAGCACCGGCCACAGCCGAACGGTCCCGACGACGTGACCCGTTGCGACGGCGACGAGGGCGAGCGCCGGCGCACGGCCAGCGCGCAAGCGCTGCGACGGCTTCTCGAAGCGGACCGGGCCGTAGGCGACGTCGAGCAGCGCCTCGCGCGCCGCGACATCGGCCGGCCTTTCCGAACGAATGGTGATCATGACGATCCTCCGCGCCCAGGGTCAGGCGCACCAGCAAGCTGGTGCGCCGGTCCGGGACACGCGCCGAGGCGCGCGGCTCTAGATGTGGAAGGACTTGAGCGGCGAGAAGCCGTTGAAGGCGACCGCCGAGTACGTGGTCGTATAGGCACCCGTGCCCTCGATCAGCACCTTGTCGCCGATCTCCAGGCTCACTGGGAGCATGTACGGGTTCTTCTCGTACAGCACGTCCATGGAATCGCAGGTCGGACCCGCGATCACGCAGGCGCCGGTCTCGTCACCGTCCCGCGGCGTGCGGATCGGGTAACGGATCGACTCGTCCATGGTCTCGGCGAGGCCGCCGAACTTGCCGATGTCGAGGTAGACCCAGCGGGTGTCGTCGCCCTCGCTCTTCTTGGAGACGAGCACGACCTCCGCCTCGATCACGCCGGCATTGCCGACCATGCCGCGGCCCGGCTCGATGATCGTCTCAGGAATCGCGTTGCCGAAGTGCTTGCGCAGCGCCCGGAAGATCGCCGTGCCGTAGGACTTCACCGCCGGAACCTCCTTGAGGTACTTGGTCGGGAAGCCGCCGCCGAGGTTGACCATCGCGAGGTTGATGCCCCGCTCGGCGCAGGCGCGGAAGATGGTCGCCGCCGACTTGAGCGCCGCGTCCCAGGCCGCCGTGCGGCGCTGCTGCGAGCCGACGTGGAACGACACCCCATGGGCGACCAGCCCCTGGCGATGGGCATGCTCGAGCACCTCGACCGCCATCGTGGGATCGCAGCCGAACTTGCGCGACAGCGGCCATTCGGCCCCGGCACAGTCGTGCAGGAAGCGGCAGAAGACCTTTGCGCCCGGCGCCTGGCGGGCGATCTTGTCGACCTCGGCCTTGCTGTCGACCGCGAACAGCCGCACGCCGAGCGCATAGGCCCGGGCGATGTCGCGCTCCTTCTTGATCGTGTTGCCGTACGAGATGCGCTCCGCCGCGGCGCCGGCCGCGAGCACCATCTCGATCTCGGGGATCGAGGCGGTATCGAAGCAGGAGCCGAGCCTGGCGAGCAGGCACAGGACCTCCGGCGCCGGGTTGGCCTTCACGGCGTAGAACACGCGCGTGTCGGGCAGCGCCTTGGCGAAGGCCTGATAGTTGTCACGAACGACCTCGAGGTCGACGACCAGGCATGGTGCGTCGTCCTTTCCGTCTGCGCGGCGGTTGCGCAGGAATTCGCGGATGCGCTCCGTCATGGCGCTCTCCCCACGGGTCAGGGGCGGCGAACCGCCCGATGTGATGCGGGTCTGCCTTGCCTCGCCGCCGGCCCGCGATGGGGACGCGCCGGTGGCGTAGACGGGAAGACCCGACATGCTGCCTTGGTTTGGAGGGGAGGACCCCGTCCGCACGGCCGGCAATGAAGAACAAGCCTCTTCGGTAGCCCGAGCCAGGGGGTGGAATCCCGGCAGAGACCAAAAAAGCCCGCTCCGTCGTTGCTTTAAGCCGCGTCCCCCGTGGAGAACGAGGTGCGCCGGTTTCGCCTCCGGCTGTCAGTCAAGTGTTCGGAGCTGCAAGCGATCGCAGACTTTGGTGTCCCTGGACGCCTCGTCAGCTCGACAATTCAATCTGACGAGTTGTCCGACACGCCGTCTTGGCGATCTCACTCCGGGCGGCTGTCCGGCCTCTTGTCCGGATGCCCACCGACCGACACACGGCCACAGGCACGTGCGAATTTGGGCAAAGATGGAAATAAGTGGATTCCGGATTCTGCGCAAGAAAAAATCGACTCGCGTGCAAAAGTTTTTTCACCAAAGCGATCGAAACGGTTTCGAGATGATTAATCAAGAGCGCTTCCAGCTCGCGCGCAGCTCTCATGCCGTGCGCGAGGGGCGCGCGCGCCGTCAGCTCGACGTCGTGAACGGCTCGACGCGCACCGCGTTGCGCACGAAGGCGATCATCACGACGAGGCCGATGATGAAGAAGGCGAGCTGGAAGGCGTAGACGCCGTAGGAGCCGAGCTCGAGCAGGTTGGCGACGGCCCAGCCGCCCGCGAAGGCGGCGCCGAAGACCTCGGCGCTGATCAGGATCGCGGCGCTCAGAACGGTCGACACGTTCTGCCACAAGATCCGCCGCGGTCCCTTGGTTGAAGCTACGTCGCGCATCGCATAAATCCCTGTCTGGCGGCCGCAATTTCCATCAAATGGGCGCTGCGATCAAGTCCGGCAAGCCGGCCGAAATGGGGCGAGACGAGCGATTTTTCATGAGCCAACAGACGAGCCAAAGGACATCCCGCCCCTCCGACAATCCGCTGCTGGCGCCTTGGGACACCCCGTTCGCGGCGCCGCCCTTCGCGGCGATCGCGCCGGACCACTTCGGCCCCGCCTTCACGGCGGCCTTCGCCGAGCACGACCGCGAGGTGGCGGCGATCGCCGCGCGGACGGCGGCGCCGACCTTCGCCAACACGGTGGCGGCGCTCGAGCGCTCGGGCCGGACGCTGGCGCGGGTCTCCGCCGCCTTCTTTGCCCTCGTCGGCGCGCACAGCAACCCGGCGCTGCTCGCCCTGGAGCGCGATATCGCGCCTCGCCTCACCGCCCATTGGGACGCGATCTACATGAACCAGACCCTGTTTCGGCGAATCGCGGCCGTCAAGGCGGACCCGGCGGGGCTCGACGCCGAGCAGGCGCGGGTGCTCGAGCGCTACTTCGTGACCTTCCGCCGCGCCGGCGCCGGCCTCGATGAGGCCGCGCGGGCCCGCCTCGCCGAAATCGGCGAGCGGCTCGCGGCGCTGGGCACCAAATTCAGCCAGCGGGTGCTGAGCGATGAGCAGAGCTATGTGCTGCCGCTCGACGGCGAGGCGGACCTGGCCGGCCTGCCCGAGCATCAGCGCGCCGCCGCCCGCGCCGTCGCACAGGAGCGTGGCCTCAAAAGCCCGGCGGCGATCACCCTGTCGCGCTCCAGCGTCGAGCCGTTCCTCGCCTTCTCGCGCCGGCGCGACCTGCGTGAAAAAGCCTTCCGCGCCTGGATCGCCCGCGGCGAAGGCGGCGCCGACGACAACCGGCCGGTCATCGCCGAGATGGTGCGGCTGCGCACCGAGAAGGCGAAGCTGCTCGGCTATCCCACCTGGGCCGACTATCGGCTCGACGACGCCATGGCGAAGACGCCGGCGGCGGCGCGCGGGCTTCTGGAGAAGGTCTGGGCCCCGGCCCGCGCGCGGGCGCTCGCCGACCGCGACGCCATGCAGGAGATGATCCAGGCCGAGGGCGGCAACTTCAAACTCGCGGCGTGGGACTGGCGCTACTACGCCGAGAAGCTGCGCCAGCAGCGCTGCGACATCGCCGAGGGCGAGTTCGAGCCCTACCTCCAACTCGACCGCATGATCGCGGCCGCCTTCGAGACCGCCCGCCGGCTGTTCGGCATCACGGCGACGCCGCGCACCGACGTGCCGGTCTGGCACCCCGACGTACGCGCCTTCGAGATCAAGACGGTCGACGGGCGCCATCTCGGTCTCTTCTTCGGCGACTACTATGCCCGGCCGTCGAAACGCAGCGGCGCCTGGATGTCGACCCTGCGCGAGCAGGACAAGCTCGACGGCGAGGTGCGCCCGCTGGTGTTCAACGTGACGAACTTCTCCAAGGGCGCCGACGGCGGGCCGACCCTGCTCAGCCACGACGACGCCCGCACCCTGTTTCACGAGTTCGGCCACGCCCTGCATGCGCTGCTCTCGGACGTGACCTACCCGCTGATTTCCGGCACCGGGGTCGCGACCGACTTCGTCGAGCTGCCGTCCCAGCTCTACGAGCAGTGGCTCGATACGCCTGAGGTCCTCAAGGCCTTCGCGGTCCATTACCGCACCGGCGAGCCGATGCCCGACGCCCTGATCGCCAAGCTCAAGGCGGCACGCACCTTCAACCAGGGCTTCACGACGGTCGAATACGTCTCGTCGGCGATCGTCGACCTCGACTACCACTCGCTCACCAATGCCGACGATCTCGACCCGGCGGCGTTCGAGCGCGCGGCGCTCGAGCGCATCGGCATGCCGGAGGAGATCGTGATGCGCCACCGCTCGCCGCATTTCAGCCACGTGTTCGCCGGCGACCACTATTCGGCGGCCTACTACAGCTACATGTGGTCGGAGGTGCTCGATGCCGACGCCTTCAACGCCTTCCAGGAGACCGGCAACGTGTTCGACCCCGCGACCGCCGAGCGGCTCTACCGCTTCATCTACTCGGCCGGCGGCTCGCGCACCCCGGATGAGGCCTACAAGGCCTTCCGCGGGCGGCTGCCTACCGAGGAAGCGCTGCTCGAGCGGCGCGGCCTCGCGGACGCGGCGTGACCGGTTGATGCCTCATCTCATCGATGGCGCGCCGGTGCTCGAATCTGCCCTGGGAGCGGCGGCGGCCGCTCGCGACCTGCTCGCACTGCCCAGCCGCTTGTTCCGGGAATAATGGCGGGTGTAGCCTCCTGCCTTGAGGCGATAGGAAGCACGCGGAAGCCATGACCTCGCGCGAGCCCGAACTCAATTGCACCAAATGTGGAAAGTGCTGCAAAGGATTCGATAAGGAACGAGGGGTGATCTTGTTCCCGGCTGACGTCGCCCGGCTGGCGAAGCGTCTGCAACTTCTTCCTGCCGACTTCGTTTCGCGGTATTGCCGCCGCGAGCTTGAGCTGGAAAATAACGAGACCGGCGTGAAGTTACACCTACTCAAGGACAACCGCGGCGATTGCGTCTTTCTGAACGATGATAACTTGTGCTCCGTTTATGATATCAGGCCGGTCCAATGCGAGCGTGCTCCGTTCAGGTTCTTTTGGCAGGGGTTGGCAAATTTTCCATATGACTGCGTGAAAGGGGTATCAGTCCCCGCCGCGTGGTCGTCCGACGCTGACGATCGCCAACTGCTCGACGAGGTGTTTGGACGGCAGACTGAACACCGACGTCACCCTCGTTGAATCGCGGCCTTGGCCTCGGCGACATCCTTGAAGCACGCGATGCCCCACGCCAGCTTGAAGCGCTCCAGCCACGTCATCTTCAGTGGCTTCAGGATGTAAGCGACGCTTGCCTGCTCAATCTTGTCTTTCTCGAGCTCGGCGTAACGGCCGCTCAAACTTCCATCAGCGGGTTGCACGGTCAGTGAAAACGCGCCGCTTTGCGGGCTTCTCCTCTCGGCGGAATAGTAGACTGCCGAAAACGAGTTTACGCGGAGGATGCCTTCGCCACAATACTTTCTCGCTCCAGCACGCGCGCCAGTGTATTGCTGCAGGTTGAAACGGACATGCTCCTTCGACTGTACGAAGCGCACGAATTCAATATTCAGCTTGTTCGTGATGTGGCTCTCGAATTCAGCGAACCACGTTCCAGAGATCGTAAAATTCTTTTTTCGAAACATCAGATCTGTGACGTAAACATAAAGCATCGTTCCAAGCTTTATGACAACGGCACCGGCAACTCCGATGACGATCTTCTGAAGGATTTCAGGTTGCATCAGGGCGAACACGGTTGCCATCCACGTCAACGCCGCCGAAACGAGGCATCCTACGAAGGCTTGGCTGCCTTTTTCCGCAACGCCGCTCCTTCGCGCGCCGAACGCGCCTTTTTGTTTCCCGCGGTTCGCTTGACGCCAGCGGCTGATCTCTTGGCCAGATATTGGTTGATCTTCGCGATGATAGGCGGGGCTTGGTCGCCTGGCATGAACAGTCTCCTCGGGTGGGTCAGCAACGGAATGCAATTAAGAATTGTCCAACTGGAAGCTGTCAAGAAGAATCAGTCCCGCAAGCTGCCCTTCTGACGAATCTATATATTTCCCACGCGCACCGTTAAGCTCGACCGAACCTACCATCTTCCACCGACAACCTATTCCATCGGCCCCTCAGGATGGACCTTTACCGCAACAATTGTCGAGTTGGTATCGTCGCCGCCCCGCATGCCGCCGCGGCCGAAGCCGGGCGCGCCGTGCTGGCGGAGGGCGGCAACGCCATCGAGGCGATGGTCGCGATGGCTGCGACCATCGCGGCGGTCTACCCGCACATGAACCACATCGGCGGCGACGGCTTCTGGCTGGTGCGCGAGCGCTCAGGCCGGGTGCGGGCGCTGATGGCGGCCGGCCGCGCCGGGACGAATGCCCGCCGCGAGCTCTATCGCGAGCACGAGGCCATCCCGGCACGCGGGCCTTTTGCCGCGCTCACCGTCCCGGGCGCCATCGCGGGCTGGTCGCTCGCACTCGAAGCCGCCAAGGCGCAAGGCGGCCGGCTGCCGCTCGAAAGCCTGCTGGCGCACGCCATCCGCCACGCCCGCGACGGCTATGTGGTAACGCGCAGCCAGGCGCGGCTCTCGACCGAGAAGCTCGCCGAGCTGAAGGATGTGCCGGGGTTCGCGCAGGCTTTCCTGCCGGACGGCAAGCCGCCGGCGGCCGGCACGACGCTGCGGCAGTCGGCGCTCGCCGGGACCCTCGATCATCTGGCTCATTCAGGGCTCGACGACTTCTATCGCGGCGACGTCGGACGCGAGATCGCGGCCGATCTCGCGCGGATCGGCAGCCCGGTGACCCGCGCCGATCTCGCGCAATGCCGCGCGACGGTCGCGGAGCCGCTGCGCGTCACGCTGCAAAGCGGGACGGTCTACAACACGCCGCCGCCCACCCAGGGCCTCGCATCGCTCATCATCCTCGCCGTGTTCGAGCGCCTGCGGGTCGGCGAGGCGGAGAGCTTCGATCATGTGCATGGCCTGGTGGAGGCGACCAAGCGCGCCTTCCGGCTGCGCGACCGGGTGATCACCGACCCGGACCGGCTGCCGGCGCCGCCGGAGCGCTTCCTCGAGCGCGCCTTCCTCGATCCCGAGGCGGACAGGATCGACCCCCGCAAGGCCGCGCCCTGGCCGGCGAAGCCGGGCGACGGCGACACCATCTGGATGGGCGCGGCCGATCGCGACGGCATCGCCGTCTCCTACATCCAGTCGCTCTATTGGGAGTTCGGCTCCGGCTGCGTGCTGCCGGCGACCGGCGTCCTGATGCAGAACCGTGGCGCGAGCTTTTCGCTCGACCCCGGCGCCTTGAACGCGCTGACGCCCGGCCGGCTGCCGTTCCACACCCTCAACCCGGCGCTGGCGGAGCTCGCCGATGGCCGTGTCATCGCCTACGGCAGCATGGGCGGTGACGGCCAGCCGCAGTCGCAGGCTGCCGTGTTCACCCGCCACGTCCTCTATCGCCAGCCGCTCGATCGCGCGATCGAGGCGCCGCGCTGGCTGCTCGGACGCACCTGGGGCTCGGCCCACACGAATTTGCGCCTCGAATCCCGCTTCGACGGCAATCTGATCGACCGGCTGCTGTCGGCCGGGCACGACGTCGAGGTGCTCCCCGAGCCGTATTCCGACACGATGGGCCACGCCGGCGCGGTCGAGCTGCACCCCAACGGCACGCTCGAAGGCGCCCACGATCCGCGCGCCGACGGCGGCGCGGCCGGCATATGACACCTCGTGCTAATTCGGCGCGACGCGGCGATGATTGACCCCCGCCATCGCGCTCCATAAAGTTTCGGCAGGTGCGGTAGGAAACGACAAGAACGCGCAGTGTCGCCCCGATGGAGCTGCGGCACCTTCGATATTTCATTGCGGTCGCCGAGGAGCTGCACTTTGCCCGTGCGGCCGACAAGCTCAATATCGCCCCGCCGACCCTGAGCGCGCAAATCCAGCAGCTGGAAACCGCGCTCGGCGCCCGGCTGTTCACCCGCAAGACGCGCAGCGTCGCGCTCACCCATGTGGGCCGGCGCTTCCTCGAGGAAGCGCGCGCGGCGCTCAAGCAGGTCGATCATGCCGAGCAGGTCGGACGGCGTGCCGCCAAGGGCGAAACCGGCTCGATTGCGCTCGGCTACATCCTCGCGGCGGCGCACGGCGGTTGTGTCGCCGCGACGGTGCGCGATTTTCGCAAAAAGCATCCGGATGTCTCGTTTCAGCTGCGCCGGATGCCGACCATCCCGCAATTCGCCGCCTTGATCGACGGCTCGCTCGACGTCGGGTTCACGCGCCAGCCGGATCGCTTCCCCGCCGAGCTCACCGGCTTCATCGTCGATCGCCAGCCCCTCTGCCTCGTGCTGCCGGCAGGCCATCGGCTCGCCGCACAGAGGATGATCCAGCCGGCCGATCTCGCGGGCGAGCCCTTCGTCGCCACCGCGCTGGAAATGGAAATGGGCTACTGGAGCAATGTCGGCGCCATCGTGCCGACGAACGTCTCGGTGCAGATCGCCGCGCGCGTGACCGACACGTCCTCGGTGTTGTTCTCGGTCGCGGCCGGGGTCGGCCTCGGCGTGCTGCCCGAGTCGCTCGCCCGCATGACCGTCGACGGCGTCATCTTCCGCAAGCTCGCCGGCGCGACCAGGACGTCGGACCAGGCGGTGGTCTTTCGCCGCAACGAGGCCTCGCCGCTGGTCAAGGCCTTCATCGCGACGCTACGCGCGAAAGCGCGTGAGCTACGCCGACCGGCCGCCGAGTGACCGCAAGCGCTGCGGGATCAGCCGACCGTCGCCCCGTATTGCGCGTCGGTGACGTGCTCCAGCCAGGCGACATGGCTGCCGTCTTTCGCCTCCTGCATCGCGATGTGCACCATCGCGGTCTTCGGGCCGGCGCCGTGCCAGTGCTTCTCGCCGGGCGCGATCCACACCGTGTCGCCGGCGCGGATTTCGCGGATCGGGCCGCCCCACAGCTGCACCCGGCCGACGCCCGACACCACGTGCAGGGTCTGGCCGAGCGGGTGGGTGTGCCAGGCGGTGCGCGCGCCGGGCTCGAAGCTCACCCGCGCCGAGCGCAGGATCGCGGGGGCTGGCGTCTCGATGATCGGATCCTGCCAGACCGTTCCGGTGAAGGACTCGGCCGGCATGCGGCGCGACGGGCGTGATCCAGCGGCGAAGACTTCCATGGGGGTTTCCTCTGCATGGGCAAACGCGATGAACGACTTGCAATTCGCGGAGCAAACGGGCGATCAATCCGAGCGTGCGAAACCGTACAGCCTTTCCGGATTGCTGACGAGGACGCGGCGGCGGGTCGCATCATCCGGAACCCAGGCGGCGAGCAGGTCGAACAAGCATGCGTCATCCGGCTTCTGTTGCTCGGTCGGGTGCGGCCAGTCGCTGCCCCATACCATCCGCTCGGGCGCGGCCGCGACCAGCGCCTGCGCGACGGCGGTCGCGTCCGCATAAGTCGGCGGCCCGACCTTGGTGTCGAGATAGGCGCCGGAGAGCTTCACCCAGGTGCGGCCGGCGTCGATCAGCCGACGGATGATGGCGAAGGCCGGATGGTCGATGCCGCCCGGCTGCGGCAGGCGCGCCATGTGGTCGAACACGACGGTCGACGGCAGCCGCGGCCACAGGCTCTCGGCCGCCACGATCTGGTCGGCGCGCAGGTGGATCTGCACGTGCCAGCCGAGATCGGCGACGCGGCGCGACAGCGGCTCGATCATGTCGAGGGTGGTCACCGCAGTCGCGGGATCGAACTGGGTGAAGCGGATGCCGCGCACGCCGGCGTCGTCGAGGCGATCGAGCTCGTCATCGCCGACGTCCGGATGGACCACCGCGACCCCGCACGCGGCGTCGCCGAGCTGGGCAAGGGCATCGAGCGTCACGGCGTTGTCGGTCGCGTAAACGGCAGGCGTCACGATGACGACCCGGCTGGTGCCGATGCGCCGCTGCAGCAGCCGATACTCGGCGACGCTCGCCTGCGCCTGCATCCGCGATCCCGGCCGCGCCGGCGCAAAGCGCGCGTCGTAGATATGCATGTGGCAGTCGCAGGCGTTCGCGGGCGCCGCAAGCCGCGGCGCCGCGCTGCCGGCCGAATTGGGGACGGCGTGGGGGCCGGTCTCAGTTGAAGTCATCGGGCCGAAGTTCGATCGGCTGGCCATGCGGCGTGCGGTCGGCCGCGTGGTCCCAGGCGTCGTGGTAGCGCGCGAGCATCTCGCGCGTGGCGACGCCCTTCTCGGCGACCAGCCGTTCGAGCGCGGCGAGCCAATGGTGATAGTAGGTCTCGCCGGTGTCGGGATCGCCGGCCGCCTGCGCGCGCTTGATCTCGTCGGCGAGCGTCGCGGCCCACTGCGGCCAGGTGAACAGGCCGCGCTCGTGCAGGGCGAGCGCCATCGCGAAGGCCTGCGCTTCCCACGGCTCGCGAAACACCGGGCCCTCGGCGTCGGCCGGAATGCTCGGCACCGCCTCGCGGGCACGGCGCGCGGCGTCGGGATCGATGGTCGTCATGTCAGGCGAGCTCGAGATAGGGCTCGAACGCCTCGATCGAGACCGTGACGGTCGGGTCCGCCTCGGGTCCCCACAGGTCGCGGTTGTCGAAGCACACCGTGTAGAGCCACTGCGGGTTCTCGCCCTGCTCGATCGCGGCGGTGTCGGGGAAGACGTGGCAGCCCTGGATGCGCTCCACCACGCCGACATGGCCGCGCACGTAGCGCGGCAGCCGCGTGTGCGTCGCCGGGTGGATGTTCTTGGCGCGCACACGATCGCCCGGCTTGAAGCGTGCCGGCGCGGATGCCGGCCGGCTGAAGGAGCCGCGCGTCATCACGCGCTCGACGTCGGCCACCTTGAAGTTGCCGCGCTTGAGCGGCTTGGCCGGGTGCTTGGCATGACCCGCCGCGATCTCGTCGGCGCTGATGAAGCCGAGCGCGACCAGCCGCCGCTCGAGGCCGAGGAACCATTTGCGATAGTACGAGCTGCCGAGGTAGTCGACCGGCGGCAGCCGCTCGAGCGAGAAGCGCGACATGTCGATATTGTAGGCGCCGGCTGCGCCCATGGCGCGATTCATCGCCATCACGCGTCCTTCCCAGGACGAATGGAAAACGGGCTCATTCGGCTCGGGCTCGACCTTGCCGAAGCCGTCCATGCCGCCCATGTCGTGCACGCCGTCCATCGCGCCTCTTACGGTCTCATGTTGAGCGTTCTCGTTACGGGGTCTTGGGGAAGCCGGTCCCGATCATCGAATCGCGGGTGACCAGCTCGGCGAGGCGGTCCTCGCTCCAACCATCGGTGCCGGCCGGCCGCATCGGCAGGACGATAAAGCGCGTCTCCGCGGTGGAGTCCCACACCCGGATCTCGGTCTCCTTGGGCAGCGTGACGCCGAAATCGGCGAGCACGCCGCGCGGATCGCGCACGGCGCGCGAGCGATAGGGCGCGGCCTTGTACCAGATCGGCGGCAGGCCGAGCATTTCCCACGGGTAGCAGGAGCACAGCGTGCACACGACCATGTTGTGCAGGCGCGGGGTGTTCTCGACCACCACCAGATGATCGCCGACCCGGCTCACATGGCCGAGCGTCGCGATCGTGGCCGAGCCGTCCTGCAGCAGGCGGCGCTTGAACTCCGGGTCGACCCAGGCCTTGGCGATCACGCGGGCGCCGTTGCGCGGGCCGATCTTGGTCTCGTAGGCCTCGATGATGAGATCGAGCGCCTTGGGGTCGACATAGCCCTTCTCGGTCAGGATGGTCTCGAGCGCGCGCACGCGCAGCTGCATCTCGCCGAGCTCGGAGCCGTGATGGTCGTCGTGCGAATGTGCGCCGGATTGTATGCTGGATTGTGTGCTGGATTGTGTGCTCATGGCCCCGACTCTATCCAATGAACGCTTCCCGATCCACCCGGCTCACGGGCCTTTGAGCGGCCCGTCCTTGAGCCGCGACAGATCGAAGCGGTCGATTTCCCGCAGCAGCTCGATGAACCCGGCGGCGCCCTGAGCGAGGGTCGCCTCGCCTTTGGCAGCCGTCGCACCGCTCGCGTCGCCGACCGCGCCGGAAGGATGCAGATCCTGCGTCATCCAGCCGAAGCCGGCCGGGCGGAAGGCGCCGAGCCACTTGAACTCCTGTTGCATCGCCACCGTCGCCGGCATCTCGGCGACCACCTTGTCCATGCGCACCGTGTCGGGCCGGCCGGCGAGGATCAGCGAGGTCTCGACGTCGCCGCCGTGGATGCCGTGCCGGCGCTCCTGCGCCTCGAAGGCCTTGTCCGGATAGCCGAAGCGGTGCCAGCCGACGGTCACGGCCAGCATGCCGAGCCGCACCCGCAGATCGCGCGCGACCATCTCCATCGCCGAGACGTTGCCGCCATGGCTCGTCACAAGAACGAGCTTCTTCACCCCGGCGCGCGCCACGCTCTCGCCGATCTCGGTCCAGGCGCGGATCACGGTCGCGCCCGACAGCGTCAGTGTGCCCGGGAAGCCCACATGCTCGTCCGACTGGCCGATCCGCTGGATCGGCAAGAATGTGACCGGCAGGTCGGCCGGAAGCTGCGCCCGCACGCGCGCCAGGTAGGCGTCGGCGATGAAGCTGTCGACGCCGAGCGGCAGATGGGGCCCGTGCTGTTCGGTCGCGGCGAGCGGCAGCACGGCGATCCAGCGCGCCGTGTCGGCGTGGGTAAAATCCGCCCAGGTCATCTCCGCCCAGTCACGTTTCGGCAGCATCGTCATGTGATCTCGTCAACGGCATCCCACTGTAGCTTTTTGCTCGGGCATGATCCGTTCCGGAAACCGGTATCCACTTTTCGGGATCATGCTCTATTCTCGCGCCTCTATCAGGAGAATGAATCGATGCGGTTCGCAAGCACCTTGGCCTCATTCATAGCTGTCATGATCTTTGCGTTTCCGCCCGCGCCGGCGGGTGCCCAGACCCTCGACAAGGTGACGTTCGGCACCAACTGGGTCGCCGAGGCCGAGCATGGCGGGTTCTACCAGGCGCTGGCGGACGGCACCTACCGCAAATACGGCCTCGACGTCACGATCGTCCCCGGCGGCCCGCAGATCAACAACCGCATCCTGCTCGCGGTCGGCAAGCTCGACTTCTTCATGAGCGCCAACACGCTGCAGTCCTTCGACGCGGTCGAGCAGAAGGTGCCGACGCTGGCGGTCGCGGCCATGTTCCAGAAGGACCCGCAGGTGCTGATCGCCCATCCGGACGTGGGCGTCGCGTCCTTCAAGGACCTCAAGAATCTGACCGTGTTCATCTCCAAGGAGGGCATGGTCAGCTATTTCCAATGGCTCAAGGCCGAGTACAAGTTCAGCGACGCCAAGGTGAAGCCCTACACGTTCAACGCCCAGCCGTTCCTCGCGGACAAGATGAGCGCCATGGAGGGCTACGTCACGTCGGAACCTTTCGCCATCGAGAAGCAGACCGGCATCAAGCCGAAGGTCTTCCTGCTCGCCGATCAGGGCTTCAGCAGCTACTCGACCCTGATCGAGACCCGGCGCGACCTCGTCGAGAACAAGCCCGATCTGGTGCAGCGTTTCGTCGATGCCTCGATCATCGGCTGGTACCACTATCTTTACGGCGACAACACCGCCGCCAACGCGCTGATCAAGAAGCAGAATGCCGAGATGACCGACGACCAGCTCGCCTATTCGGTCGCCACGCTCAAGGAATACGGCATCGTCGATTCGGGCGACACGCTCAAGCTCGGAATCGGCGCCATGACGGACGCGCGCTATGCCGGCTTCTTCAGCGAGATGGTGCGCGCCGGCGTGGTGAAGCCGACGGTCGATTTCCGCCAAGCCTACACCCTGCGCTTCGTCAACAAGATGGTCGGCCTGGAGCTGAGGCCGAAGAATTGATGGCGCCGTCCCGCCTGTCCGCTTCGCCTCGACCGCCGGCATCCGTGGCGCTGCGCGACGTGGCGAAGGCCTTCGAGAACGGCGTGCAGGCGCTCGACGGCCTCGACATCGACGTGCGGCCGGGCGAGCTCCTCTCGCTCCTCGGCCCGTCCGGCTGCGGCAAATCGACCGCGCTGCGGCTGATCGCCGGCCTGAGCGAGCCCTCGCGCGGGACCATCACGTGGGGCGCCGGCGGCGCGGCGGCGGGGCGGCGCGGGCACGACATCGGCTTCGTGTTTCAGGAGCCGACCTTGATGCCGTGGACCACGGTGGCGAAAAACGTGGCGCTGCCGCTCGGCCTGCACCATGTGCCCGCCGGGGATGCGGCGCCCCGCGTCGCCGCCGCGATCGAGCGGGTCGGGCTCACGGCATTCGCCGACGCCTATCCGCGCGAGCTCTCCGGCGGCATGAAGATGCGCGTGTCGATCGCCCGCGCCCTCGTCACCGATCCGAGCCTCCTTCTGATGGACGAGCCGTTCGCCGCGCTGGACGAGATCACCCGCTTCAAGCTCAACAACGACCTGCTCGACCTGTGGCAGACGCTACGCAAGACGGTCGTGTTCGTCACCCATTCGGTGTTCGAGTCGGTCTATCTGTCGGGTCGCATCATCGTGATGACGCCGCGTCCCGGGCGGGTATTCAAGGAGCTCACGATCGACGCGCCCTACCCGCGGCAGGAGAGCTTTCGCACCTCGGCGGAGTACGCGGCCTATTGCCGGCTCGCCTCGGAGGCGCTGACCCAAGCCATGGCGGTCGCCGCATGAAGCCTCGCGCCTTCCCGGCGGACCGCGTCCTGCGGATCGTGCTGCCAATCGCGGCGCTCGTGCTCGGCGTCGTGGCCTGGCAGTTGGTCGTGACGATCTACGCGCTTCCGCCCATCAAGCTGCCCGGGCCGGACCTCGTGTGGGACACGCTCATCGACGACCGGAAGCTGCTGCTGCAATCGCTGGGGGTGACGCTGCTCACCACGCTGGAGGGATTTCTGCTCGCGGTCGTCGGCGGCATTGCGCTCGCCATCCTGTTCAACGTGTCGCGCACCGTCGAGTACACGCTCTATCCCTACGCGGTGATCCTGCAGGTCACGCCCGTGCTGGCGATCGCGCCGCTCTTGCTCATCTACCTGCCGCAACAGGGCGCCGTGCTCGCCTGCGCCTGGATCGTCGCCTTCTTTCCGGTGCTGGCCAACACCACGCTCGGGCTCAATTCGGTCGACCGCAATCTCCTCGACCTCTATCGGCTGTACGGGGCCTCCCCCGGCCAGATCCTGTTTCGCCTGAAGCTGCCGTCGGCGCTGCCGAACATGCTGACCGGAATTCGCATCGCCGGCGGCTTGTCGCTGGTCGGCGCCGTGGTCGCCGAGCTCGCTGCCGGCTCCGGCGGCGCCGGCTCCGGCCTCGCCTACCGCATCGCCGAGTCGCAGTACCGGCTCAACATCTCGCGCATGTTCGCCGCGCTTCTATTGCTGTCGGCCGCCGGCGTGGTGATCTTCTTCGCCCTGTCCGCGCTCTCGCACCTGCTATTGCGACGATGGCACGAGAGCGCGCTGACCGGGGAGCGATGACGTATCCGCCTGCCGTCAGGGCGTCTGCAAGCTCGTCTCACGCAGCGCCTGCCGGGCCGGCTGACGCGACAGCAGATAGAATGCGGCAATGTGCGTGATCATCAGCAGCGGCACGTAGATGACCGGAATCCAGTAGGTCGCGCCCAATTGCCCGGCCACGGCCGGCAGACCGAGCCGGGTGGCATTGTAATAGTCGACGATGAGGTCGGTCACGCCCACGAGATTGAAGGCGACGACGAGCGGCCAGAACAACGAACGCACCCTCACGGTGAGCAGCGCCAGCATCGCCAGCACGCCGGTCGCGAAGTCGCCATAGGCCGCGACCGTGGCGAAGCCCGCCGGCACATTGCCGATGACACCGGGTAGAATGAAGACGAGGCCGAAGAAGCGAAAGCTGTGCAGCGTGGCGATGGCCCGATGCGCCTCGACGCGGTCCGCCACCTTGAGCTTTGGCCAGATGTAGGCGCCGAAGCACAGCAACCAGGCGACGTACCCCAGCACGAGCTGGATTCGGAAAAGGGTTTCCGGCGACATTTCAGCCTCCTATCGAGTGTCACGATCCGAGTCGGCCCCGGATCGCCCAGTCAGATAGGACCGCTCCCCCCTCGGCAACTATCGAGCATAATGTGGACGGGCTATGAAGCAGAACTTCACAGCCAGCTAGGACGTGCTCGATGATGTCGAGGCGTTTGCTGAACGTTGCGGCTACCGGCGGCTTATTGCCGAAGTTGCGAGCCGTCGATCACATGAAGAGCCGCGGACGCGAAACGAGCCGGGGGGCGCAGCGGCGTCTGATGGGAGCTTCAGGTTCGCGCCGTTCAGAGAAACCGCGTCGGCCACAGCATCGTGCGCCACATGTGCGCCGACGGGCTGCTGTCGAGGCCGAGGCCTTCCTTGGGCTGCCTGAAGTTGCGGCCGATGATATCGACGAAATCGTCGAGGTTGACCTTGGCGTTGGGGTCGAACGAGTAGATGTCGTTGACGCAGATCAGGCGCGACGTCCCGTAATACTTGTGATTGCGGGCGCGCTGGTACTCCTCGACGATGTAGGGCTCGGGCCGGTAGTCGGGCCCGAACAGCTTCACGTACATGTCGGGATACTTGTAGCCCATCGATTCGTCCGGGAAGAAGCGCAGCGCCTGGTGGGCGCGGATCGCCCAGCTCACCTCCTCGTCCACATAGGGCTCGATCATCTGCGCGCCCCAATAGCCGTGGTCGCAGCGGATGAAGCTCACCACCGCGATGTCGTGCAGCAGGCAGGCGAGGATCACCTTCTCGCTGTGGCCGCCTTTGAGCGCGTGCGTCGCGCTCTGCAGCAGGTGCGCGGTCGAGGCGAAGCGGCAGCGGAAATAGTCGACCAGGGTCGGCTTCTCGGGCATCTGCGGCAGCCGCGGATCGGCGCCCATCAGCATGTATTTGCCCGGGTTCTTCGCCATCAGCGACGGCCCGCTCTCCATCTCGACCTTGCCGTCGGCGAGGCCGAACAGCACCGATTTTGTCACGATGTGCTCGAGCTCGTGCATCATGTGCTCCTCGAGCGCATCGGCGCGATCGTGGGCGGACGTGGCGGCTGGCTGGACTTGAGCAAGGCTGGCCATGGGGCGGTTCTCCCGATTTCGTCGCCTAAGCTAGCATGCTCGGAGCGGCAATTCACGCCATGCTGCCCCCTGGATTTCGCTTGGCTCGATCGCGGGCTAAGGCCGCATCCGCTGCGCCAGGAACGTCGTGAACTGCTTGAATTCGTCACCGCGGAAAATCCGGATGTTGACCGGCACCAGGCGGAATGGCGCGCCTGGCTTGCCCATGAGCTCGAGCCGCACGCGGGGGCGGAAGCGATCGCGATAGCTCCGCGCGCCCGTGACGACCTCGGCGCTCGCGATCATGCGCACGTCGATATCGACATCCCCGCCGAACAAGGTTCGATACGTGACGGCGTCGCCGCCGTATTCGAGCCGGAACCGGACGACCCAGGCCATCGTGGTGGCGCAGATCGCGACCGCGACCGCGGCGGCAAACCACGCCAGCCGGTCGTGCGGAAAGCGGGACAGGACGAAGACCCACATCAAGATGATGAAGCCGCAGATCAGGCCGAAGCGCAGATGCGCCGAGGGCGCCGCGCGCATCACCGTGCGCGCCGCGCCGACTTGATTGCTCACGCTCGCCCCCTGTATCGGTCACGCCTGTGCGGCATCACGGCACCCCGAATAGCAGGTGCGCGCGCAAGTGTCTCACCCGCGTGTCTCGCTCAGCGTCTCGCCTGCGAATCGGATAGGCCTTGAGCTCGGTGCTTCTCCGCTGGATTTACGGTGCCGCCGCCCTCCTCCATATCGACCCGCGATTCAGCCGAGGCCCGCCGCATGCGGCTCACCGGCATCGCACTGATGTGCGGCGCGGTCGGCTGCTTCGCCTTCCTCGACGCGACCGCGAAATATCTCGGCCGGCACGTCGACGTGCTCGAGGTCGTGTGGGCGCGCTACACTTTCGGCTTCCTGCTCGCGCTCATGTGGTCCAATCCGTTCAACCGGCCCGGCATGCTGCGCACGGCGCGCCCGCTGCTGCAGGTCGGCCGCTCGGCGCTGCTGCTCGGCTCGACGGTCCTCAATTTCTTCGCGATCAAGTGGCTGCAGCTCGACCAGGCGCTGACCATCACGTTCTCGACGCCGTTCCTGGTCGCCGCCCTCTCCGGGCCGGTGCTGGGCGAGTGGGTCGGCCCGCGCCGATGGGCGGCGATCGGCGTCGGCTTTCTCGGCGTCATGGTGGTGACGCGGCCCGGCTTCAGCGCGATCCATCCGGCGGCGCTGCTCTCGGCCGGCGGCGCGGTCTGCTACGCGGCCTACGCGCTCGCGACGCGCGTCCTGGCGCGCACCGACTCGAGCGCGACGACCTTGTTCTATTCCAACCTGGTGGGCGCCATCGTGATGGTGCCGCCCGTCATCGTCGTGTGGACCGAGCCGGACAGCCTCCTCGTCGGCCTGCTGATGATGGCGACCGGCGCGCTCGCCAGCATCGGCCACTACCTGCTGATCCGCGCCCACCGGCTGGCGCCCGCCTCGGTGCTCTCGCCGTTCATCTACAGCCAGCTCGCCTGGACCACCGCGCTAGGCTACCTCGTCTTCGGTGACGTGCCGAACCACTGGACCATGGCGGGCGCCGGCATCGTGATTGCGTCCGGCCTCTACCTGCTGCATCGCGAGCGGGTGCGCAGTGGGCGGTGAGACGCACCCGTTGACAAACGGCTCGGGTCGCGCCTGATACCTGCGCCGACGGTTTACTAACCCACCAGGGTCCAACCATGACGAAAAAGCCCAGCCGCGCCGAACCGACGCCACGTAGCGCGGTCAACGACGACATCGGCGAGGATTTGCGGCTGCGCATGTACCGCATGCAGATCGAGCTGCGCGAGGCCGAGCAGCGCGCCTACGATCTCTTCCTGCAGAACCTGGTGAAAGGCACGAGCCACCTGTCGCTCGGTCAGGAGGCGGTCGCGACCGGCTTTGCGGCCGCCATGCGCCCGCGCGACCTGAGCTTCTGCACCTACCGCGGCCATGCCCATACGCTCGCCCGCGGCGTGCCGGTCGAAAAGGTGCTGGGCGAGTTGATGCAGCGCGACAACGGCCTGATGCGCGGCAAGGGCGGCTCGATGCATCTGACCTCGGTCGACCACGGCGTCATGGGCTCCTACGCGATCATCGGCGCCCACCTGCCGATCGCATGCGGCGCGGCGCTGCGCGCCCAGTACAAAGGTGACGACGACGTCGCGGTCTGCTTCTTCGGCGACGGCACCACCAATATCGGCGCATTCCACGAGGCGCTCAATTTCGCCGCCGTGTGGAAGCTGCCGGTGATCTTCGTGTGCGAAAATAATCTCTACATGGAATACACGCCGATCGGCGACGTGACCGCGGTCGAGCATCCGGCCGGCGACCGCGCCGCCGCCTACGGCCTCGAGCGCATCGTCATCGACGGCAACGATGCCGACGTGGTCTATCGCACCGCGCGCGACGCCTACGCGCGCGCGCGTGCCGGCAAAGGGCCGTCGCTGATCGAGTGCCTGACCTACCGTCACAGCGGCCATTCGCGCGCCGATCCCGCGAAGTACCGGCCCGAGGGCGAGCTGGAGAAATGGAAGGAGCGCGACCCGATCAAGATCTATCGCGCGCGCTTGAAGCAGTTCGGCATCGGCGATGACGTCATCGCCAGGATCGACGCCGAGACCAAGGCGATGATCGACGCCGCGACCGAGGCCTGCAAGAAGGCCCCGAACCCGCCGGCCGATATCCTCACCACCGACGTCTACGCCGATGGAGGCTGGGCATGGCGGAACTGACCTATCGCGACGCGGTCGCGCGCGGCATCGCGCAGGAGATGACGCGCGATCCGGACGTCATCTTCTTCGGCGAGGACGTCGCCAAGGCGGGCGGCGTGTTCAAGGCGACCGTCGGCCTCTACGAGCAGTTCGGCCCGAAGCGCGTGCGCGACACGCCGATCTCCGAGCAGGCGATCCTCGGCGCCGCCATGGGCGCGGCGATGACGGGCCTGAAGCCGATCGCCGAGATCATGTTCTCGGACTTCTTCGCGGTGTGCTTCGACTACATCGCCAACGAGTTCCCGAAGAGCCGCTACATGTCGAACGGCCAGCTCAAGTGCCCGCTGGTGGTGCGCACCGGCAACGGCGCCGGCTCGCGCTTCGGCGCCCAGCATTCGCAGAGCATCGAGAACTGGGCGATGATGATCCCGGGCCTCAAGGTGGTGGCGCCGTCGACGCCGCGCGACGTGATCGGCCTGATGGCGGCGGCGGTGCGCGATCCCGATCCGGTGATCTTCTTCGAGCACAAGTCGCTCTATCCCGTGAAGGGCGAGGTGCCGGACGGCGAGATCGTCGACACGCTCGGCTCGGCCAAAATCGTGCGGCCCGGCCGCGACGCGACAATACTCGCGCTCGCCCTCATGGTGCCGCGCGCGCTCGCGGCGGCCGAGAAGCTCGAGAGCGAGCACGGGCTCGACGTCGAGGTGATCGACGTGCGCTCCCTGGTTCCGCTCGACACCCGGACGATCCTCGGCTCGGTCGCGCGGACGCACCGCTTGTTTACGGTCGAGGAGAACCCACGTCTATGCGGGTGGGGCGCCGAGATCGTGTCGATCGTCGCCGACGAGGCGTTCTACGAGCTCGACGGCCCGCCGGTACGGATCACCACGCCGCATGTGCCGCTGCCTGCCGCGGACATTTTGGAAGACATGATTCTGCCGACCGTCGACCGCATCGCCGACACGGTGCGGCGGTCGCTCTCAGCCTAATCCTGCACGGGTACAAATCCCACGAGGTGCCGCATGTACGAGAACCTCCTCGCCGACGTTCCGACCGACCTGTGGATCGGCGGCAAATGGCGCAAGGCGTCGGACAACGCCCGCTTCGACGTGATCGATCCGGCGACCGAGAACAAGATCACCTCGGTCGCGAGCGCGAGCATCGACGACGCGAAGAGCGCGGTCGATGCGGCGGCGGCCGCCTTCGATGGCTGGGCCGGGCGCAAGCCGCGCGAGCGGGCGGAGATCCTGCGCAAGGCCTACGAGGTGATCATGGCGCAGGCCGAGCGCCTCGCGAAGCTGATCACGCTGGAGAACGGCAAGGCGCTGTCCGACTCGCGCGGCGAGGTCGCCTACGCGGCCGAGTTCTTCCGCTGGTACGCCGAGGAAGCCGTGCGCGCCATCGGCCAGGTCTCGCGCGCGCCCTCCTCCGGCGCCCGCATCTTCGTCCACCACAAGCCGGCCGGCATCGCCGTCCTGGTGACGCCGTGGAATTTCCCCGCCGCCATGGCGACGCGCAAGATCGGCCCGGCGCTCGCGGCCGGCTGCCCGGTGGTGCTCAAGCCGGCCTCGGAGACGCCCCTCACGATGCTGGCGCTGATGCCGCTGCTCGAGGAGGCCGGCGTGCCGGCCGGCGTCGTCAACGTCATCCCATCGCGCCGCTCCGGCCCGGTGGTCAGCGCCATGCTGCATGATCCGCGCGTGCGCGTCGTCTCGTTCACCGGCTCGACCGAGGTCGGACGCAAGCTGCTGCACGAGGCGGCCGACAACGTGCTCAAGCCGGCGATGGAGCTCGGCGGCAACGCGCCGTTCATCGTGTTCGACGATGCCGACGTCGATGCGGCGATCGAAGGCGCGATGATCGCCAAGATGCGCAACATGGGCGAGGCCTGCACCGCGGCGAACCGCTTCTACGTGCACGAGAAGGTGCATGACGCCTTTGCCAAGAAGCTCACCGACAAGATGGCAGGCCTCAAGATGGGCAACGGGCTCGACGATGGCGTCGCGCTCGGGCCGCTCGTCAACGCGGAAGGCCGCGCCAAGTGCAAGGAGCTGGTCGATGACGCCGTGAAGAAAGGCGCCAAGGTGCTCACCGGCGGCAACATGCCGGACGGCAAGGGCTACTTCTATCCCGCCACCGTGCTCGACAACGTGCCGGACGGCGCCAGCATGCTCAACGAGGAGATTTTCGGCCCGGTCGCCGCCATCCAGACCTTCAAGTCCGAGGACGAGGTGATCGCGCGCGCCAACGACACCGAGTACGGCCTCGTCGCCTACCTCTACACCAAGGACCTCACCCGCGGCATGCGGGTGTCGGAGAAGCTCGATTTCGGCATGATCGGCCTCAACCGCGGGCTCGTCTCCGATCCGGCGGCGCCGTTCGGCGGCACCAAGCAGAGCGGCCTCGGCCGCGAGGGCGCGCACGAGGGCCTGATGGAGTTCATGGAGACGCAATACGTCTCGGTGACGTGGTGATGGGGGATTCGTAGGGTGGGCAAAGGCGGCCCGTATCTCTGTTGGATGGCAAGGTGAATGACCCGCCGTGCCCACGCGTGCGGTCGCGCAAAGCCGCGTGGGCACGGCGGGTCAGACATCGTGCGTCGAATGAACAGCTGGGCCGCCTTTGCCCGCCCTACGGGATTGCTGAGGGTTGAATGGACGTCCTGATGCCGCAGCTCGGCGAGACGGTCGCCGAGGGCAAGGTCACCAAGTGGTTCAAGTCCGCCGGCGACAAGGTCGCGCCGGGCGACAACCTGTTCGAGATCGAGACCGATAAGGTATCGATGGAGGTGCCGGCGACCGAGGCGGGCGTGCTCGCCGAGGTGCGCGTCGCGGCCGGCGAGGTCGCGCCGGTCGGCGCGGTCGTCGCCGTGATCGCGGCGAGCGGCGCGGCCGTCGTGGCGGCGCCCGGCAAGGCGGCGGCGGCGCCTGTTGCACCAGCCCGGCCCGCCGCGCCGCGTGCCGCGGCGACAGCCGTTGCGCCGGCCCCTGCTCACGCGCCCGCAGCGCCCATCGCGCTCGATCCGTTTCGCGAGGTGCGCACGCCCGAGCGCAATTATGGACCGGCGCGGCTCGCGAGCGGCGTCGCGGTGAGCCCGCTGGCGCGCCGGCTCGCCGCACAGGCCGGGATCGATCTCGAGAGCCTGTCGCCGTCCGGCGCGCACGGCCGCATTCTCGCCCACGATGTCGAGAGCGCGGTCGGTAATCGTATCGTGCCGGCCGGCAAACCTGCGGCCGGCCCCTCGGCGCAGCGCGTCAAGGCACTCTACGAGCCCGGCAGCTACGACGAGGTGCCGCTCGACACGATGCGGCGCACGATCGCGGCGCGGCTCACCGAGGCGGCGCAGACGATTCCGACTTTCCAGCTCAGCGCCGACGTCGCCATCGAGCGCCTGCTCGCGGTGCGCGAGGAAGCGAACGCGTCCGCCAAGAAGGACGCCGATGGCAATCCGGCATTCAAGCTCTCGCTCAATGATTTCGTCATCAAGGCCTGGGCGCTCGCGCTGCAGCAGGTGCCGGCCGCCAACGCGGTCTGGGCGCAGGACCGCATCCTGCGCCTGCGCGGCTCGGATATCGGCATCGCCGTCGCGCTCGACGGCGGGCTGATCACGCCGCTCATCCGCGGCGCGCAGAAGAAATCGCTCGCCGACATCTCGGCCGAGATGAGGGATCTGGCCGAGCGCGCGCGGGCGCGGCACCTTAAGCCGCACGAATACCAGGGCGGCGCCAGCGCCATCTCCAATCTCGGCATGTACGGCATCCGCGAGTTCAACGCCATCATCAATCCGCCGCACGCGACCATCCTGGCGGTCGGCGCCGGCGAGCGCCGCCCGGTCGAGACCGATGATGGCTTCCGCTTCGTCACCAAGATGACGGTGACGCTGTCATGCGATCACCGCGTGGTCGATGGCGCCCTCGGCGCCGAGCTCGTCGGCGCGTTCAAGCACTACATCGAGCACCCGGTCGGCCTGATGGTGTGAGCTCGTAGGCCGGGCAAGGCGAAGCGTGCCCACCATTGGTGCCGCGTGTGTGCACGGCGCGTTCCGCGCCTTTGCCCACCCTGTCTATGGCGCGGTGACGTGGCTGCGGAACTCGATCGGCGACTCGATGTTGCGCAGCGGCTCGAGACTCGCGCCGACGCCGCGGATGATGATGTCGCCATAGCCGAAGATGCGGCCGAGGATCGACTGATCGACGTCGACGCTCTCCACCTTGTCGAGATGCATCTCGATCGTGTAGCGGCTGATGAAGCCGCGCTTGTAGATGATGCGCTTGTTGGTCACCGCGACCTCGGTCGTCAGGCGTTTGAACCAGCCGATGAAAAGGAGTACGGCGGCAGCGAGGAACACCAGACCGGCCACGATCCTGACGACGAACGCGGCCTCGCCGGCGAGCAGGACGGACGCCACGATCCAGACGGCGATCGCCACCAGCAACAGCAGGACGCCCGGAATATAGACCATCCAGTGAATGTCGGTGGCGAAGCGAACTTCTTCACCTGGCTGCAGCACGCTCTTGACGTAGCTCATGGGCAGGCGCCCTCCGCACTGGCGATTCCGGACCTCGCACCCACACCGTATGTCCGCAGGTCGCGTTCGTCTACATCCTCCCGCGACGGCGGCCCAGCGCGGACGAGCCGATTGAAACGACCGCCGCGCCCCTATAACTTCCCGCCGGCGTGGGCGGGCTGGCGGACAGGAGATTTTTCCAATGGCGAATGAGAAGCCCGATGTCCTCCTGATGGGGCCGATCAAGCCGGTGATCGTGAACGGGCTCGCGCCGCTGTTCAACGTGCACTGCCTGGCCGAGGCGAAGGACCGCGATGCCCTGATCGACAGCCTCGCCGACCGGCTGCGCTACATCGCGGTGAGCTACACCAACCAGAAGGTCGACGAGGCGCTGATGCGGCGCCTGCCGCACCTGGAGATCGTGTCGAGCTTCGGCGTCGGCTACGACCACATGGACGCCAAGTGGGCGGGCGCGCACGGCATCATCCTCACCCATACGCCCGGCGTGCTCAACGAGGAGGTCGCCGACACGGCGCTCGGCCTCCTGCTCTGCACGGTGCGCGAATTCCCGCAGGCCGAGCGCCACGTGCGCGCCGGCAAGTGGCCCGCCGGCCACTACCGCCTCACCCCGGCGACGCTGCGCGACCGCACCGTCGGCATGGTCGGCATGGGACGCATCGGCAAGGCGATCGCGAAGCGGCTCGAAGCCTTCGGCATGCCGATCGTCTATCATAGTCGCAACCCTCAGCCGGATGTGCCCTATCGCTATTACCCGAAGCTCATCGACATGGCCCGCGATGTCGACACGCTGATGGTCATCGTCCCGGGCGGCGCCGGCACCCGGAACATGATCAATGCCGAAGTGCTCGAGGCGCTCGGGCCGAACGGCATTCTCATCAACATGGCGCGCGGCTCCGTGGTGGACGAGCCGGCGCTCATCAAAGCCCTCGAGGAGAAGAAGATCCTGTCGGCCGGCCTCGACGTCTATGCGAAGGAGCCGGAAGTGCCGAAGGAGCTGATCGAGATGGATCACGTCGTGCTGTTTCCTCATCTCGGCTCCGGCTCGGAATGGACGCGCGCCAAGATGGACCAGCTCGTGGTCGACAATCTCGCCTCCTGGATCGCCGGCAAGGGGCCGCTCACGCCGGTGGCGGAGACGCCGTGGCCGCCGCAGAAGCGCAAATGACCATGATACGGACGGCGATGCGGCCGCGCGCGCGCAACGGCTGGCGGGTCGCGCTCGGCGTCTTCGCCTTTGCCGTCGCGCTCGCGGCGCCGGCACACGCGCAAACGCCAGCCCAGGCGCCGGCGCCGCTGAGCGACGCCGCCAAGGCGATGACCACCGGCACCTGGGAATTTTCCAATGCCGACCGCGACAAGCGCTGCACGGTGACGTTTCGCGCGGATCCCGCGGCCGCCGGGATGCGGATCGAGTTCGACAAGGGATGCGTCGCCCATTTTCCGTTCATCGCCGACGTCGCCGGCTGGACCCTCGCCGATAACGACTTCCTCCGTCTGCTCGATGCGCAGGGCAAGTCCATCCTCGAGTTCAGCGCGGTCGAGACCAACATTTTCGAGGCGCCGCGCCCGGGCGAAGGCATCCTGTTCATCCAGGCGAGCGCCGCCGTCGGCCCGCCGCCGAAGCAGGCCGATCAGGTCGCCGGCGACTGGGGCCTCGTGCGCGGTTCCGGCAAGCCGATCTGCACCTTGGTGCTCGCCAACACGCCGGCGGGCGACGATCTCGCGCTGTCACTGAAGCCCGGTTGCAACGCGTTCGTGACGCGGTTCGCGCCGACCGTCTGGCAGATGGACCGCGGCGAGCTCATGATCAAGAACGCGCGCGGCCAGATCTGGCGCTTCTCCGAAGGCGACAACGGGGCCTGGACGCGCGTGCCGGAGACCGCCGAGCCGCTGTCATTGGTGAAGCCGTAGGCATCGCGACGACGGATCAGCATCGGCGTCCGATCAGGAACGCGGCGATCGCCAGAACCTGCACCACCGCGGCGGCCGCATAGAAAAGGGTGGCGTCGCCTCCGTGCGAGGACAGCTGGCGGATCAGGCCGAACGTGGCCGGCGCAAACGCATAGGCCGCCTGGGAGGTCGCGACGACCAGCGAGACCACGCGCGCCACGTCGTGGCCGGCGAATTCGGCTTGCGCGATGAGCGGCGGCAGCGAGGTGGCATTGCCGATGCCGACGCCGAACAGGAGGACGCCGGCGAGGAGCAGCGGAACGTTGGTGCCGGCCGCCGCGATCAAGGCGATCGAGCCCACCACCTGCACGCCATAATTCGCGCAGGCGACGAGCCGGCGATCGGCGGCGGCCGGCATGAACCAGCCGACGAATGTGCGGCCGCCGATGGCGGCACCCGTCGCGCCGCCCATGACGAGCCCCGCCCATTGCGATCCGAGCGCCGGCACCAGCAGCGAGAACAGATGGGCGAGCAGGCCGATCTGGGCAAAGAGCCCGAGCGCCATCCCGACCGCGAGGGTGACGAAGCCGAGATCGCGCCACAGCGCCGGCTGCGGCTTGCGGCCGAGGGCAGGTGCGGCGACGGAGGGTGCGGACGCCGCATCGCCATCGGGATGCAGGCCTAGTTCGCCGGGCGTGCGCGCAAAGAACCGGCCTGCCAGCACCCAGATGGTCAGCGCCATGACGAGGCCGATCGCGACCGCGGCGAGGGGAAATCCGGCAAGGCCGATCGCCGCGACCCAGAGCGGCGAGAACACGACGCCGCCGATGCTCGCGCCGTTGTACGCCATGGCGAGCGCGGCCGGACGGGCGCGAATGAACCAGGGCGATACGATGGCGTTGATCGCCGCCGCGCTGGTCGCGGCCCACCCGGCGCCGCTGAAGAGGGTCGCGACGAAAAGCTGCCACGGCGCGGCCGCGATCGCCCAACCGATGATGCCGATCGCGAGCGACAGCGCGCCGATCCGCGTGACCGTGGCCATCCCGAACCGGCGGTAGAACGCCGTCAGGTTGGCGACCAGGACGGCGCCGACGAGGAAGTGCACCGTGACCGCCGTCGAGATGAGCGCCAGCGGCCATCCGCGCGTCGTTCGCACCGCCTGCAGAAAGACGGGCGGACCGTAAAAGCCCATGCCCCAACCGAACACGGCGAGTATGAAAGCGGCGGCGACGACGCGCCATCCATGGAAGCTGCGGGTTGTTCGCGCCGGGTTCATGTCCGCAGTCTGACCCGCTATCGCGCGCAAATACTACGGCCGCGGCCGAAGCACCGGGAGCGCCGATCTCATATGTTGGGTTCAACCGTTGGAGGATCGTGTCGGAGGATTGAACCATGGCCACCAATGCGATGTTCGCCGAGGTCGCCGCGCTCGCCGGCGATCCGGCCCGCGCCGGCATGTTGCATGCGCTGATGGACGGCCGCGCGCTCAGCGCTTCCGAGCTCGCGCGCGTCGCCGGCGTCACGCCGCAGACCGCGACTGGCCATCTCGGCCGCATGACCGCGGCCGGCCTGTTGTGCGTCGAGAAGCAGGGGCGCCACCGCTATCATCGTCTCGCAACGCCGGCGGTCGCGCAGATGATGGAGAGCATCATGCGCGTCGCCTCGGCGCTCGAGCCGGAGCGGCCGAAGGTCACCGTCGGCCCGCGCGATGCGGCCATGCGCACCGCACGAACGTGTTACGACCACCTGGCGGGCCGGCTCGGCGTCGCGCTCGCGGATGCGCTGGTCGCGGGCGGGCATGCCGAGATGACGAGCGACGGCGGCATGGTGACGGAAACCGGCGTCGCCTTCCTCGACCGCGTCGGCGTCGACGTTGCGCCGTTGCTCGATCGCCGCGGCAAGAAGCGCGTGCTGTGCCGACCGTGCCTCGACTGGAGCGAGCGTCGTCCGCACATCGCCGGCGCGCTCGGCGCCGAATTGTGCCGCCAGAGCTTCGCCAACAATTGGATCCGCCGCACCGAGGGCTCGCGCGCCGTCGCGATCACGCCCAAGGGCTTTCGCATTTTCCGCGAGGCGTTCGGCGCGCAGATCGGGTAGCCGTTCGTCATGGCCGGGCCTGTCCCGGCCATCCACGTCTTCCTTGGTGCAAAGATGTGGATGCCCGGCACAGGTCCGGGCATGACGCACCCCTACTCTTCCGGCTCGGTGGTGAACAGGAGCGGATAGCCCTTGCTGCGGGCGAGATCGGTCGCGCGCGTCGCCTTGGTCTCGGCGATGTCCTGGGCATAGACCGCGACCACGCAGACGCCGCGCTGATGCGCGGTCATCATCACGTGGTAGGCGCGCTCCTCGTTCATGCGGAACTCGGCCTTGAGCACCGTGACGACGAACTCCCGCGGCGTGTAGTCGTCGTTGACGAGAATGACCTTGTGCAGGCGCGGCCGCTCGGTCTTCAGCCGGGTTCTGGTGCGCGGCTTGGTCGTGGTCTTTTCATTCATCGGACACTGCTCCGATCGATCATTTTCGCATGTCCCGGCGTACGCGTCCATTGCGGGGTTCGCAGCGCCGGTTCCACGCCAAGCTTCGCCATCCACCGAAGCATCGCGGGCCGGGTCGACACTATGTCAGCGCTGTCAGGCGGGTTCTGGCGGAACGGCCGGTTCCCACCACGGTTTCCAAACGAGGAGGAACGAACGCATGCTGACGCTCTGCATTCGCTATACGCTCGACGCCAACAAGCTCGCCGACTTCGAGGCCTATGCGCGGGCGCTGCGCAAGCCGATCGAGCGCTGCGGCGGCGTCTATGTCGGCTACTACCTGCCGACCAAGATAGCGGGGCCCACGAATGCGGCGCTCGCCCTGATCGATTTTCCCAACCTCGCCGCTTACGAGGACTACCGCGCGCGGCTGCTCAAGGACCCGGACGGCACCGAATGCCTGCGCCGCGCCGAAGCAGCCGGCTGCATCCTCGTCGAGGACCGCGCCTTCGTACGGCGGGTGACCGGCTGACAAGAGGAGGTTCGCATGTTGCGCACCAGCGTTGCAGAAAGATTCGCCGTGCTCGAAGAACGACCACGACCGACCGCGACCCGGCGCGCGAGCGACGCCGGCGCAAGGCGCTCTCGCCTCGCGACGTCGCTCACGCTCGTCGCCATGAGCCTCGGCTACGGCGTGGTGCAGCTCGACGTCACCATCGTCAACACGGCGCTGCACGCGATCGGCGAAGCACTCGGTGGCGGCGTCACCGAGCTGCAGTGGATCGTGAACGCCTACACGATCGCGTTCGCGGCGCTGATCCTCACCGCCGGCGCGCTCGGCGACCGCATCGGCGCCAAGCGCGTGTTCATGGCGGGTTTCGTCATCTTCACGGCAGCCTCGCTCGGCTGCGCGCTCGCCCCAAGTCCCATGCTGCTGATCGCGGCGCGCGCCATCCAGGGCATCGGCGCGGCGGTGCTGGTGCCGAGCTCGCTGGCGCTGCTCAGCCACGCCTATCCGGACGACAAGGCGCGCGGCCGGGCGGTCGGCATCTGGGCGGCCGGCGCGAGCCTCACGCTGACCGCCGGTCCCTTGATCGGCGGCGCCCTGATCGCGCTCGCCGGCTGGCGCAGCATCTTTTTCGTCAACCTGCCGATCGGCCTCGGCGCCCTGTGGCTGACCTGGCGCTACGCGCACGAGACGCCGCGCTCGGCGCAGCGCCACCTCGACCTGTCCGGTCAGACCGCCGCGATCGCCACGCTCGCGTGCCTCGCCGACGCCATCATCGAGGGCGGCGCCATCGGCTGGACGAATCCGTGGGTGCTGGCGAGCTTTGCCGCCGCGGTGATCCTCGGCGTGCTGTTCGTCCTGCGCGAGCGGCATGCGCCGCAGCCGATGCTGCCGCTGTCGCTCTTCGCCAACCGCGTGTTCTCGCTGACCGCGCTGGTCGGCCTCCTGGTGAACGTCGCGTTCTACGGGTTGATTTTCGTGCTCAGCCTGTACTTCCAGCAGGTCAACGGGTTCTCGCCGATCATGACCGGGCTCGCCTTCGTGCCGCTGCTCGGCATGGTGCTGCCCGTCAACCTGATCGCGCCCCGCGCCGCGGAACGGTTCGGCGCGCGCCCCGTGATCGCGACCGGCGCCGTGCTCACTGCCGCGGGCTGCGGCGCGCTCCTGTTCATCGCGCCCGGCACGCCCTACTGGGCGATCGGCCCGCAGCTTCTCGCGATGGGCGCCGGGCTCGGCCTGCTGGTGCCGCCGATGACCTCGACGCTGCTCGGCAGCGTCGACAAGTCGCGCTCCGGCATCGCGGCGGGCGTGCTCAACTCGACGCGACAGACCGGCAGCGTGCTCGGCGTCGCGCTGTTCGGCTCGCTCCTCGGCGGCAGCGCGTTCGTGTTCGGCGCCCGCGCCTCGCTGCTGATCTCGATGATCCTGCTGCTCGGCGCCGCGGCCGCGATCGGGCTGGCGCGGACCAAGCGACACGCCTAGCGCAAATGCAATCGATCGACGGCTGCGAGGGCCGCGCCGAAGTTCCGGCAGGGACATCCAGGTCGACTGCGTCGCGGTGATCTGAGCCGAGGAGACGCTGCGCATGCGCAAGGCGCGGTGCATTCCGCAGTCCGCAGCGAGCGCATAGGTCGACCGCGGCGACGCCTCTCGATTCCGTCCGCCGGACATGCAAATGAGGGCGGATGGACACGCGGTATCAGGTCATCATCGTCGGCGGCGGCCCGGTGGGCGTCGCGCTTGCGGTCGATCTCGGGCTGCGCGGCATCCGCTGCGCGCTGATCGAGCGGCGGCTCGAGCCGCCGCGCATTCCCAAGGGCCAGAACCTCACCCAGCGCTCGATGGAGCACTTTTACGCCTGGGGCGTCGCCGACGAGGTGCGCGCGGCGCGCTTCCTGCCGCCGACCTACCCGATGAGCGGGATCGTCGCCTACCGCGACCTCGCCAACGATTACTGGTACGCCCCGCCGCTGCGCGAGATCGTCAATCCCTACTATTTTCAAGCGAACGAGCGGCTGCCGCAATACCGCACCGAGCACGTGCTGCGCCGCCGGCTGGCGCAGCTCGCCAATGTCGATACGCGCTTCGGCTGGACGGCGCAGAGGATCGAGCAGGACGCCCGCGGCGTGCGCGTGACCATCGCGCAAGACCCTGGGGCTGGTGCGGCCCACAGCGTGATCGAGGCCGACTACGTGGTCGGCTGCGACGGCGGGCATTCGATGGTGCGCGAGCAGATCGGCATCGAGCGTAGCGGCTCGGACTTCAACGAGCTGATGGTGCTCGCCCTCTTTCGATCGCGCGAGCTGCACCACAAGCTCGAGCGCTTTCCGCCGCGCTCGACCTACCGGGTGCTGCATCCGGATCTGAAAGGTTACTGGCAATTCTTCGGCCGCGTCGACGTCGGCGAGAGCTGGTTCTTCCACTCGCCGGTGCCGGCGAGCACGACCCGCGACAACTATGATTTCCATGGGCTGCTGGAGAAGGCCGTCGGCTTCCCGTTCGCCTGCGAGTTCGACTATGTCGGGTTCTGGGACCTGCGCATCTCGGTCGCCGAGAAATACCAGGTCGGCCGCGCTTTCATCGCCGGCGATGCCGCCCATTCGCATCCGCCCTACGGCGCCTATGGGCTCAATAACGGGCTCGACGACGTCGCCAATCTCGGCTGGAAGATCGCCGCGACGCTCGCCGGCTGGGGCGGCGAGGCGCTGCTCGCGAGCTATACCGAGGAGCGGCGGCCGATCTTCAAGGAGACCGCCGAGGACTTCATCGAGGCCGGCATCCGCCGCGACAAGGAATTCATGGCGCGCTACAGCCCGGAGCGCGACCGCGACGAGTTCGAGCGCGCCTGGAAGGAGCACGCCAACGCGGCAGCGCCGCGGGTCATGACCTACGAGCCGCACTACGAGGGCTCCTCGATCGTGTTCGGGCCGCATGGCGGCGTGAGCAGCGCGCACGGCTCGCACACGTTCCAGGCGCGCACCGGCCACCACCTGCCGCCGCAGAAGCTCAGTTCCGGCCGCAACGTGTTCGAGGAGCTGGGCCGCGATTTCACCCTGCTGGCGTTCGGCGCGGAGGATCGCACCGTGGCGGGCTTCGCGCAGGCGGCGGATGCGCTCGAGGTGCCGCTGCAGATCGTGCGCGATACTTATGCGGACGGACGCACCGCCTACGAGGCGAAGCTCATGCTGGTGCGGCCTGATCGCTACGTCGCCTGGGTGGGCGATACGGCGGCCGATGCCGACGCTGTCCTCGGCAGGGCGGTCGGGCGCCGATAAAGTGAAATCGCATCCGCGCGCCGGGATGACGGCGGATATGCGCGGGCGCCCTGCCCTCTTTCCTCACGCTGAGCGCGTCGCAGCTCCTGGCCGCGGATCATGGCCGCCATTGTCGCGCTCGATGGGCCGCAGCCGTCGCCTGGACCAGGGCATCTCGCGCGCGGCGGCGATCGCCGGCCGCTGGTGCAACAGCTCGCCCTGACCGCCTGCCGCCTCGGCAACGACCCGCACAATCAAGAGATCGCCCAGTGCCTGCTCGAGGCCTTTGCCAAGAACCGCGGCTTCGAGCGCGACCGCCTCCTGCTCGCCTGCGTGCAGAACACCGCGCTGCACCGCAAGCACGGCGATTTCCTCGAGTGCGGCCGGCGCTTTGACCGCGCCATGGTCGTGGCGCGGCTGGCGTGAGGCGCGCCTGCTGATCTCGGCTTCACATTCGGATTTCACAGTTGTTCATATTTTGTTCTTGCGTCCGTGCCTCTGCTGCGGTATGGCAGAAATGAGAGTGGTTGAATTGCGCCCGGGCCGTGACCGGCGGCCGGGCTTTTTCGTATCCGGATTCAGCGGGTACCAATGAGGCGATAGGCGTTCGCATCATTGCGCTTCCCTCCCTCGCCCATTGTTTTTGCGTCCTCGCCCCTTGTTTCCGTCGCTCCGACTTTCTCTTCCTTTTTCAATATCTTCTCTTGTATTCGCGACGCCATCGGTTGTTTTTCCCGTTGCGTTTTTTTCGCCATCGGCGCTTGCCGGAGACACCTCTCCGCCGGCGCGCTTCGTCTCGCCATACCCCCCGAAACAGATCAGGAGAAAGAAACCATGACCTTTCAACCAGGCCAGAGCGGCAATCCGGCCGGACGGCCGCGCGGGTCGCGGAACAAGCGCACCATCCTCGCCGAGCAGCTCCTCGACGATCACGCCGCCAGCCTCACCCTAGCCGCGATCTATCTCGCCAGGCGCGGCAATGTTCCGGTGCTGCGCATGTGCCTCGATCGCATCGCGCCGCCGATGCGCCATCGCCTGCTCGATTTCGACCTGCCTGCGCTCGCGACCGCCGACGACGCGGTGGCTGCCGCCAATGCCATCGTGCAGGGCGCCGCGCATGGCGAGCTCACCGTGCACGAGGCCGGCGCGCTGATGAAGCTCGTGCGCACCTTCACCTTGGTGTTGGCCGCCGCCGATCGTGCCAAGCGCAACCCGCCGGTCGAGGTGCGGCACGCCGGGGATGTGGGACGCCTGCCCGACCGCGAGACCGTTCGGGATGATCATATCGACGACGAGATGGCGATCGCGGCGCAAGGCGCGCCGCATCGCGCCAGCGCGGCTGCGAAAGCCGATGTGACAGCCCAGCCGCCGACCCAGGCCACGATACAGGCCACGATACAGGACACGATACAGGACACGACGCACGACACGAGTCCGCACACGGTCCGACAAACGAAGACGGCCGCGCTCGCCTGTCCGCGGCCGCGCGCTCCCGCCCGCGCGGCGGCGCCAGCGACCGCGCTGGGCACCCCGCCCGACCGCCGCCCGGATGTGGACGAAACCTTTGCTCAGGTCCTCGCCGAAGCCATGGCGAGCCTGCGCACGGTCGGCATCCGCGATGGCGCTGCGCGACATGATCCATCACGATCGGGAGATCGAGCGGCGGCGGCGTAAACCACGCGCCTGGTTGCGCTTCGTGGAAAAGGTCGGCGCCGCGGGCTTGACGGGGTGCGTGGAGGCGGGCGGAAATTGCTGCAGTCCGCGTGTCCCGCCGGCCAGATCCTTGGAGGAACGCCGCCATGAATCGCCTCGATGGAAAGGTCGCGTTGATCTCCGGCGCCGCGCGCGGCATCGGCGCCGAGACGGCACGCAAGATGGCGGCGGCGGGCGCGACGGTCGTCATTGGCGACGTGCTGGGCGAGCGCGTGCGCGACACCGCGCGGGAGATCGCCGACGCCGGCGGCAAGGCACTCGCCCTTGCCCTCGACGTGACCGCCGAGGCGTCGTGGACGGCGGCCGTCGCGACGGCAACCAGGCAGTTCGGCAAGCTCGACGTCCTGGTGAACAACGCCGGGATTTTCCTCGGCAAGGACATGATGGACGCCACCATGGAGGATTGGAGCCGCCTGGTCGCCGTCAACATGACCGGCGTGTGGCTCGGCACCAAGGCGTGCGCCCCGGCGCTGGCCGAGAGCGGCAAGTCGAGCCGGCACGGCTCGGCGATCGTGAACCTCGCATCGATCGCGGGCATCGTCGGCTCGCAGCTCGACCCGCTCTACTCGATGACCAAGGGCGGCGTGACGCTGTTCACGAAGTCGATGGCCCTCGCCTTCGCCCGCAAGGGCTGGAAGATCCGCGTCAACTCGATTCATCCCGGGGTGATCGAGACCGACATGGGCGCACAGACGTTCGCGTCGCGCGCGCGGCAGGCCGGCAGCAACGACGTCGACAATGCCCGCAACGTCGCCATGACGCAGCATCCGATCGGACGCCTGGGCCTGCCCGAGGACATCGCGCTCGGCATCGTCTTCCTCGCCTCCGACGATGCCGGCTTCATGACCGGATCGGGTCTGGTGGTCGACGGCGGCCTGACGGCGCAGTGAGCGATGCGGCGTTGCTCTGGAAGCAGCCGCGCGCTTCAGCCCTGTTTCTCGTTCTTGTGCACGGCGTCCATCCGGCCGAGCCACGGCAGCGACGAGCGGAACCAGTTCTGCTTCTTCGGCTCGAACTCGCGGCGCTGCCGCAGGATGCCGACTCGTACCATGTAGGAGGGCTGCGTGCCCTCGCCCGGCGACGTCGAATAGATCGGCGAGCCGCAGCGCGGGCAGAACGCCTGCACGCGCGGATTGCCGCTGTCGGCCGTCGTCTTCACATAGCTCGTCGGCTGCCCCGTCATTCGGAATGACGTGCCGGGCACCGGCACCGAGACGCGGAACGCCGAGCCCGTGCCGGTCTGGCAATCCGTGCAGTGGCAGATCGTGGTCTTGTCGGGATCGGCCTCGCCCTCGATGGTGATATAGCCGCAGTGGCAGGCGCCGTCGATTTTCACACCACATCTCCTCTCGACTGCTGAGCGACGATTCATCGCGAATCGCATGATCCCCAGATACCTGGACTTGACAACGGCCCTGTGAGAACGTGCGCGAGGGGCGAAACTCTGCTTGCAGGAGCGACGAATGCACGAGGGCCAAGCCGTGAGCTCCGGCGAGCACGGCAGCCTATCCGAAGCCGAGCGGGCGTGGGAGGAAGGCCGACAGAACTATAACACGGGCAAATACGAGCGCGCCATTGACGCCTTCAACCGGGCCATCGCGCTCGACCCGCGCTACAAGAAGGCCTTCCTTTGGCGAGCGGCTGCTTACAGACAGAGGGAAGAATACGACCGGGCCATCTCGGATGATGACGAAGCCATCCGGGTAGATCCGCAGTATGCTCCTGCCTACGCCGATCGCGGTTTCTCGTATTACAAAAAGCGCGAATACGACCGGGCCATTGCCGACTACAACGAAGCAATCCGGTTGGATCCCGACACCGCCCAGTCCTACAGCGAGCGCGCGCGCGTCTATTGCGACAAGGGCGAGCATGAACGGGCGATTGCGGATTACGACGAGGCAGCCCGTCTCGATCCAAAGCGCCCGGTCACATACGCCAATCGTGGCCTCGCCCGCTACTACAGGGGCGAATACGATTTAGCCATCGCCGACTACAGCGAGGCGATCCGGCTCGATCCAAAAATGGGCGTGGCCTACGGAAATCGCGGCCTCGCCCATCATTACAAGGGCGACTACGCTTCGGCCATCGCGGACTACGATGACGCGATACGGCTCGATCCGGCGAACGGCACGACCTACTACAATCGCGCTCGCGCTCACGTCCATAACGGCGCCCGGAGCTCGGCCAAAGCGGATTATCGACAGGCGCTGCGTCTCGGGCTGTCGGGGTCGACGAAGGCATCGGCCGAGGCCGAGCTTGCCGAGTTGGAAAAGTCGCGCCTCGGGCGGGCGCTGGATCGCGCAGCCAAGGTGGCCGCAACCCTTGCAGGCGGCGCCTGTCTTATCGTTGCGATACCTGCTGCTCTCTTCGTCGGGTATCTGGTCTGGAATTTCGACGGCATCTGGAATATCCCGCATCACAGCAACAAATTCGCGGTCTACTGTTTGATCTTTCTTCCAGCTTTCACCTTCATCGGATTGATGATGGGGGCATTCAAGCTTTTTGGCGTAAACCCAGCGCAAGGTGATGCCGGGCGAAGCAGCCCCAGTGATTGACGGTCCTTAGGCGCGCGGGGGCGTGCGCTTGCCGGCGAACACCGAGGCGATCGGGAAAAGGCGCTGGTGGCCGGCGCGCGTACCTTTGTAGTTGTCGAGAAACTCGAACGTGCCATCGCGCAGCTCGAGGATCGCGACGTCGGCGGGCGCGCCGACGTTGAGCGTGCCGCGATCGTCGAACGCCGGGAAGACGCGCGCCGGATTGACGGTCGCGCAGGCGACGACCTGCATCAGCGGCATCCCGAGCATCAGAAACTTGGACATGATGTTGGGGAAGTCGACGACGCCGGTGGTGCGCGACGCGGTGTTCCAGTCGGTCGAGAAGGTGTCGGGCCAGAAGCCTTGCCTGGTCGCCCGTTCGATGCTGTCCCAGCTGAAATGATCGAGGACCCCGTTGCCGAAATCGAACAGGACGCCGCGGCGCCGGGCGGCGGCTACATCGGGGATGAGCCGGCCTTGATCGTCGAGAATGCCGTTCGGGGCCGGCGCGTACATGTGGGTGACGATGTCGCCGCGCTTGAGCAGCGCCAGGATGGCGCGCATCGGCGAGTAGGTCTGGCCGATGTGGATCATCACCGGCAGGCCGAGCGGCGCCGCGACCGCTTGCGCCCGCCGCAGCGCCTCGAGATCGTTGGTGCCGGCGACGTTGTTCGATAGCCGCGCCTTGATGCCGACGACGACGTCGCGGTTGCGCAGGACCGCGCCGCGCGCGAGGTCGACATTCGCGGCATTGATATCCTTCAGCTCGCCGCCCGAGGTCACGCCGGTGCGCGCGATGTTGACCAGCGCACGGCCGATCTGCGGCGCGCCGCGCGCGACCGCGGCCACCTGGTCGATGTTGTCGGCGCCGCCCGAGCCCGCATCGACCCATCCGGTCACGCCGTCCTGCAGCAGCATGGGCGGCCCGTCCTTGCTGCGGCCCGCATGGACATGAATGTCGATCAGGCCCGCGGTCACGATCTTGCCGCGCGCGTCGATCGTGTCGGCAGCGTCGGCCGTGATGCTCGGCTCGACCGCGGCTATCTTGCCGCCGGCGATCGCGATGTCGCGCACCGCGTCGAGGGCGAGCGACGGGTCGATTACCCGCCCGCCTTTGATGATGAGGTCGTAACTCGCCGCAACGGCGCGCGGCCCCGCGGCGAACGCAGCAGCGGCGGCCGTCGTGGCAAGAAGCTGACGTCGGTTCACCATGGCCTCATCCTCCCGGGTATGTTTTTCCTGACTTGCCGCAAACCGGGACGCGCGCCCGATCGTAGCCGCAATGGACTCGAGTTCAATCCCGTCGAATGACACTCGGCATCTCGGGTCTCCACCCCGAGCTGCCAGCAGAAGCCGGAGCACATCGTCTTGGCTTTTGCATGAACGGATAAGCTCGCGCAGACGCGTCGGTCACGGCTGCGGCGCATCGCGTCGTCGCAGCGTGTGCGCGGTGCTGGCGGCGACGGCCGCGAACCCGATCCACTTCAACGTCGTGATGATCGGGCCGCCATCGATGTCGAAGGTGATCCACAGCAGCATTCCGGGCACGAGTGCGCCGCACATCAGCACGGCCATACGGCGGATCTGCCACGAGACCTTCGACCACAGGGCGGCGGTCTGCGGCGTCGCGACCAGACGCGGTCGCAGCCCGCCGGCGACCAGCCAGGCGGCAACGCCCATCGAGAGCGGCAGGCCGATCCCGAGTGCGAGCAGGGCCGTGGCCGCCAGCAGCAGCGCGAAGGGCAGCGCTTTGACGTCGGCCGGGACGGGATAGAGCGCGCCCAGCAACGGCAGGAAGCCGCCGACGACGAGAACCCCCGCCAACGCGATGAACACGACAGCATTGACCATCTGGAAGCGGAAGGCGGTGCCCGGCTCGACCGCGCCGGCGAGCGTCGCCATCTGCTTCCATTCGGCATCGGTGTAGGCGAAGCCCGGCCACGACATCCCGGCCTCCTTGATGGGCATCATCAGGCTCGCCCACAGCGCGAGACGAACCAGCCCGCGGTCATCGGATGGCGTCATCACGGTCCCCCTGTTTCCCGCCGTGCCCCCGGCGGTCAAACGCCGAGGAAGAGCTTGATCTCGTCCAGCATACGCGACGAGGCGGGATCATGCTCCAGCGGCATGTGATTCCTGCCGGGCAGCGGAACGAAATGCGCCCCCGGAATCCCGGCCGCGACCTCGCGGCCGTACTCGAAGGCGTGCACGGCATCGTCGCGCAAATGCATCACCAGCGTCGGCGCCTTGACCTTGGCGAGCAGCGGACGCACGTCGATGTCGTTGACGACGTGGAAATACCTCGCCGCGCAGGCAGGCGACGCGGTCCGGCGCTGCAGCTCGTTGAACCAGTCGAGCTGCTCCTTGCTCCCCTCGGGGACGAACAGCGAGGTGAACATCTGCCGGAAGGCTGCGTTCTCTTCCCCCCATCCGAGCCGGATCAGCGTCCCCATCGCATTGATCTTGTCCCGCTCGGCCTCGCTGGTCGCACGCACCATGCGCCCGCGCGCGAAGCTGCCGAAGAGAATGAGGTGCGAGACCCGCTCGGGGTGCCGCGCCGCATAGGCAATCGAGACCGCGCACCCTTGCGACTGCCCCATCAAGGGAAAGCGATCCCACCCGACCGCATCGGCGACCGTCTCCAGATCGGACACCCAGGCATCGAGCGAAACGTCGTCGACCTCACGGTCGGACAGGCCGTTGCCGCGGGCATCGTAGCGAACCAGCCTGAAGTTGCCCGCGAGCGCGCGCAGCAGGTGTCGTGTGATCGGGCTTTCCCAGTCGAATTCGAGGTGGTTGAGATAGTTCGCGGCCTTGAACAGCCGCGGCCCGCGGCCGGCGCTCGCATAGGCGAGGCGCACGCCATCGGCGGCATGGCAATAGCGGATCTCCTGGCGCAGGGCCGCGCCGTCGTCCGCTTCGCGCGGCCCGGCCGGAATGGTCTTCGGCTCCTCCCGCACCTCGCCGATGAAGCGCACCCCCTTGCGCGGCAGCGTGTGGATGAAGCGCTGCGTCTTGCCGCTGTCGCCGAGCGCGGCCCGCGCCGCATTGATGCGCGTCGTCAGCGCGGCGTCCGATACGATGCGGCCGCCCCAGACGGAGGCGACGAGGTCGTCCTTGCTGACCACGCGTTCGCGGTTGCGGATGAGGAATTCGAGCAGGTCGAACACCTGCGGTGACGCCGACAGCAATACGCTGCCGCGCCGAAGCTCGCGCCGGTCCGTGTCGAGTGCGTAGTCCTCGAACCGATAGAGCAATGTCGCCCGCCTGCAGCCAAACCGACCCGAGTGTCGGCATGGGACGCCTCGGCGCGGGAAAAAGCAAGAATCGATAAGAAAAAAGTAAGGCCGCGAAAAAGCGCAGGGCAACCGCCGGTGGCAGGCTCGTCTCGATCAGGCAGCCAGCTCGAGCCGACTGCCTGCCCGTCCAGGGGCTCCAATTGCCAGGAGGACACCATGCGCGAGGAAGCCATCAAGAAGCTGGCCGACGGCTTGCGCGGCGCGCTGATCCGGCGCGGCGATCCCGACTATGACGAGGCGCGCAAGCTCTACAACGGCATGATCGACAAGCGGCCGCTGCTGATCGCCCGCTGCAGCGATGTCGCCGACGTGATCGCAGCGGTGAATTTCGGCCGTGATGAGGGCCTGCGGATCGCAATCCGCGGCGGCGGCCACAACGGGCCCGGGCTCGGCAGCGTCGATGGCGGCCTGGTCGTCGACCTGTCGGCGATGAAGGGCGTTCGCGTCGACCCCGCCGCCCGGACCGCGCGGGTCGGCGCCGGCTGCACGCAAGGCGATGTCGATCATGCGACCCACGCCTTCGGACTTGCCGTGCCGGCGGGCATCATCTCGACCACGGGCATTGCCGGGCTGACGTTGAGCGGCGGGCACGGCTATCTGTCGCGCAAATACGGCCTCACCATCGACAATCTGCTCGAGGCCGACGTGGTGCTCGCGGATGGCAGCTTCACGACGGCGAGCCGCGACCAGAATCCCGACCTCTTTTGGGGCCTGCGCGGCGGCGGCGGCAATTTCGGCGTGGTCACCAGCTTCCTCTTTCGCCTCCACCCGGTGAGCACGGTCTTCGCCGGGCCGATCGCCTTCGACCAGAGGCATGCGCGCACGATCATGCAGCGCTATCGCGATTTCTTGCCGAAGGCGCCGGAGGAGCTCGGGATCTTCCTGGGACTGAAGACCATCCTCTCATCGGCGCCGTTCCCCACGGAGCTGTGGGGCAAGAGCTTCTGCCTGCTGATGTGCTGCTACGATGGTCCCGACGACGAGGCGAAGGCCGCCTTGGCGCCGCTGCTCGACGCGCTGCCGGCGCCCTGGTTCAACTGGATGGGCGCGATGCCCTATCCGGCCGTGCAAAGCATGTTCGACGCGCTCTATCCCAGAGGCATGCAGTGGTACTGGCGCGGCGACTTCGTCAAGACGCTGCCGGACGCGGCCATCGACATCCATCTCGAGCAGGCCGCGAAAGCGCCGAGCGAGCTCTCGCTCATGCACCTCTATCCCATCGACGGCGCCGTCCATCGCGTCGGCAGCGACGAGACGGCGTGGAATTGTCGCGACGCGACTTGGTCGATGGTGATCGCCGGCATCGATCCCAATCCGCAGAAGGCGGGGCCGATCACGCGGTGGACCAAGGCCTACTGGGAGGCGGTGCATCCGTTCGATCTGGGCGGCGCCTACCCGAACTTCATGATGGACGACGAAGGCGACGCGCGCCTCCAGGCCACCTACGGCGCGAACTACAAGCGCCTCGCACAGGTGAAGCACAAGTACGATCCAGCCAACCTGTTCCGGATCAACCAGAACATCAGCCCAGCGGCCTGAGATTTGGCCAGTCACTTCGAGGTGCCCCATGAGCACGACCATGAGCACGACCATGAACGCCACCATGAACGCCGCGCTCGACGATCCGGTGGCTGCCAGCGTCGACGCGCGCCTCAGCGAGAACGCGATCGCGATCGAGGCGTGGAACACAGTCCTGTTCGATAAGTTCTGCCGCTTCCGCTATGTGCTGACCCAGGGCCTCGCGGATCACAGCGATGAATTGTTGTGGCGCAACCCCTTTCCGGCCGGCGCCCGCGTGCTCGATATCGGCTGCGGCTTCGGCGATACGACGCAGCTGATCGCGCGGCAGATCGGCCCGACCGGCATCGCAACAGGTATCGATTGTGCGACGAACTTCATTGCGAGCGCGCGCCGTGAAGCGCGCGATGCGGGCGTGAAGAATATCGACTTCCTCGCAGCCGATGTTCAGACCGACGACTTGCACGGTCCCTATGACAAGGCATTCGCGCGATTTGGCACCATGTTCTTCAACATGCCGGTCGCGGCGCTGCGCAACATCCGCAAGGCGCTCAAGCCGGGCGGCGAGCTCAGCATGATCGTCTGGCGAAAGCGCGAGGATAACCCGTGGATACACAAGGCCGAGCTCGCGGTGCGACGGATCGTGCCCGTGATCTCGCATGAGGAGACCGATCAGGTGCATTGCGGGCCGGGCCCGTTCTCCATGGCCGGCGCCGATCTGGTGAGCGACATGCTGCGCATTGCCGGCTTCGAGCGCAGCCGCTTCGAGCGCTACGACACCGACATCTGCATCGGTCGGACGCTCAACGACGCGGTCGAATTCGCCATGGCGTTGGGGCCGGCCGGTGAGATCATCCGGCTTGCCGGGGATGTCGGACAAAAGCTCAAGCCCGACGTCATCGCCGCGTTGCGCAGCACGCTCGCCGAGCACGTGCGCCCCGACGGCGTGTGGATCGGATCGAGCAGCTGGTTCGTGACGGCCTATAATCCGGCGCCGCCGTGAGCGCCGTGGCCCATCACCGCGCCGCACCTCGGATCAGTTTCACATCACCTCGAGATGCGCGCCGGGGCCAAGTTCGGCGCTTTGTGAACCCCGTCGGCATCGCGGGCGATGACTGTAAGGTACGCGCGCGCTGCTTGATCTGGTTCGACGCGGCCCTGCTCCAATCGCGCAGCGTACCGATCGGGATATGGGTAGCGCGCCGCGCAGTCTTCCTGGCTCAGCCCAAGGGCACGTCGAATGATCTTCGCCTGCGGCGTGCGCTTCATGCGCCGCATGTCCTCTTCAGTCAGCGGGCGCGCATCGGGATCACTGAGCGCGGCGGCATGTTTCTCCGCTTCGGTCATGGCGTCGAAAATGGGCCGAAGCTGACGCTGTGGTTGGCATAATTCTCGGCAGCTTTGGCTTTGTCCCATTCAAAGTCATGGTTTGCGACGGGTACGGAGCATCGGTAGTAAGTCAAGACGACGGTAGCGCCTTCAAATCAGCTTCAGGCCGCGCATGCTCGTGTGGCCGTCCTTGCCGACGATGATGTGGTCGTGCACCGCGATGCCGAGTGGCTTGGCGATATCGGCGATGGTCTGCGTCATCTGGATGTCGGCGCGCGACGGTGTCGGGTCGCCGGAGGGATGGTTGTGCACCAGCACGATCGCGGTCGCCGACAATTCGAGCGCGCGCTTGATCACCTCGCGCGGATAGACCGGCGTGTGGTCGACGGTCCCCTTCTGCTGCACCTCGTCGGCGATGAGCTGGTTGCGCTTGTCGAGGAAGAGGATGCGGAACTGCTCGATATCGGCGAAGGCCTGGGCGCTGCGGCAATAGTCGAGCACGGCCGACCACGAGGACAGCGGCTCGCGCCGGTTGACCGCACCGCGGGCGAAGCGGTTCGCGGCGGCTTGCACAACTTTGAGCGTGGCGACGACCGAGTCGCCCACGCCCTTCACCTCCTTGAGCCGCGCGGCCGGCGCCGCGACGACGTCGTTGAACGACCCGAACTTCGCGATCAGCGCCTTGGCGAGCGGCTTCATATCCTGCCGTGCGTGAGCGCCGAGCAGCACCATCTCGAGGAGCTCGTAATCGGGCAATGCATCCGGGCCGCCGGCGAGCAACCGGTCGCGCAGCCGCCCGCGGTGGCCGAGATAATGCGGCTGTTCGGCCGTCGCGCTTTCACCGACCGGCCAGCCGAGCAATGGCGCCTCTTTGAAGGTCTGCGCTCCCATGCCGGCATTTGAGAACAAAAAGAGAACGTAAGTCAAGCGGGTTGGACGAGCGAGGGTCGTCGTCGAGAAACGAGATGACAGTTGCAGCTGGTGCGCTCGGCCGGCTCTACGCCGCCGGATACGGCGGCTTGTCGAGCCCCTTGGGCGAGAGCGTGAAGATCTCGACGCCCGTCTGTGTCACGCCGACCGTGTGCTCGAACTGGGCCGAGAGCGAGCGGTCGCGCGTCACCGCGGTCCAGCCGTCGGACAGCACCTTCACGTGCGGGCGGCCGAGATTGATCATCGGCTCGACGGTGAACAGCATGCCGGGCCGAAACACCACACCCTCGCCGGGGCGGCCGACGTGGACGATGTTCGGCTCGTCGTGGAAGAGGCGGCCGAGCCCGTGGCCGCAGAAGTCGCGCACCACGCTCATGTGCTGGCCTTCGACATAGGTCTGGATGGCGTGGCCGATGTCGCCGGTCGCGGCGCCCGGCTTGATCACCGCGATGCCGCGCATCATCGCCTCGTAGGTCACCTCGATCAGCCGCTCGGCGCGGCGCGGAATCTCGCCGACCGCGTACATGCGGCTCGAATCGCCGTGCCAGCCGCCGAGGATCAGGGTGACGTCGACATTGACGATGTCGCCTTCCTTGAGCGGCTTGTCGTTGGGGATGCCGTGGCAGACCACGTGGTTGATCGACGTGCAGGTCGACTTGGTGTAGCCGCGATACATCAGCGTCGCCGGCCGGGCGCCGTGATCCATGGCGAACTCGAACACGAAGCGGTCGATCGCATCGGTCGCGATCCCGGGCTTGATCTCGTGCACCAGCAGGTCGAGGCACTCGGCGACCAGCCGTCCGGCCTTGCGCATGCCGGCAAAGGCCTCGGGACCGTGCAGCTTGATCTGGCCGGTCTTGCGCAGGGGCGCGCTCGACGCGTCGACGTAATTCATCATTGCCTTGCTCGATCCTCGCCCCGCCCGGCTTCAAATAAGTAGTCGTGCGCGCGGAAATTCTCAACCTCGATCGCGCGGCGCGGCGCCGGGACGCAGTGCCCCTGCGCCGGCGAAGTGGCCACCGGTTCACCGACAGAGGATATGCGGCAAACGAAGAGAACTAGAGCGTATTCCGTTTCCGTCGGGACGCGATACGCTCCAGCGCGCGCACCCAGTGGCGGCGCAGGGTGCGCCGGCGCCACTTGGTCCAGCGGTGGCGCGCCACGTTGTAGATCCGGCTGTGCTTGCCGCGCGAGGCATCGAGCACCGAATCGAACAGCCCGATCACGCTCCCCTGCTCGACCAGCGGCTCGGGCGGCCAGTACTGGGCGGTGCGCTCGGCGCGGTCGATGTGGGTGATCAGCTGGTCGGCCGGGAGGGCGATCCTGTTCGCCGCGAGCCAGGCGAGCCGGCGCCGGCAGGCGTCGAGGTCGGTCACGTAACCCTCGGCGGTGGTGCTGGCGAGCGGAACGAGCGCGCCGCCGTCGAGGAAGAACTCGTCCGGCACCTTGGCGTCGGCGCCGCCGAGGAAGACGTGCCAGCCCGGCGCAAGCGCATCGGCGGCGCGCATGGCGGCGGCGAGGCGGGCATGGAACTGCGGAAACAGCACCACGTCGTCCTCGAGCACCATGACGCGGCGGGCGCCGCGCGCGGCGGCGAGGCGCCAGCTCTGGGCATGCTTGAGCGTCAACGACGCCTGCCTCTTCATTGGCGGCGCCGAGCTCGCCACGAAGTGCTGGGCGATGGTCGCATCGTCGAGCTCGGCGGCGTCGAAATCGAAGATGAACTCGAACGGGATGCCGAAACGGCCGAGCTCCGCGATGACATGCGCGATGCGGTCGGCGAATGTCTTGACCGACAGCACGAAGACGGCGTCGATCGCGAGATCGGCGAGCGAAGGCTGGCCCGCCATCACGCGCTCCGCACCGCCGTGCGCAGCCGCGGCCGCGCCGGCGCGATCGCGACCGGCTCGTCGATCGGCACGGAGGTCGTGCACACGATGCCGTCGACCGTGATGGCGCAGCGCCGCGCGATCGCCTCGACGCCGGCGGCGCGGGCGCGGACGAAGGCGGCCGCATAAGTCGGGTCGATGTCGGCGGCGAGCGCGAAGCGTTCGGCCGAGCCGATCTGGATCAGAAAAAGCATGACGGCGCGGTGACCTGCCGCAACCATCGCGGCGAGCTCGTCGAGGTGCTTCGCCCCGCGCGCCGTCACGGCATCGGGAAACTCGGCGAGGCCTTGGCGGCGCATGAGATGCACGTTCTTGATCTCGACATAGCAGGGCGGCCGCGCCGGATGCTCGAGCAGCACATCGATGCGCGAGCTCTTGCCGTAGCGCACCTCGCGCCGGGCCGTCGCGTAGCCGGCAAGCTCCGGGATCAGCCCGGCCGCAATCGCCTCGGCGACGATGCCATTCGGATGCCCCGTGTTGACGCCGACCAGCTCGTGGCCACCGCCGAAATCGACCTCGACCAGCTCCCACGACCACGGCAGCTTGCGCTTGGGATTGTCCGATTTCGACAGCCACACGCGCGCGCCCGCCGCCGCAAGCCCGGTCATCGCGCCCGGATTGGCGACGTGGACGGTGACCTCCTCACCGCTTGGCAGGACGACGTCGGCGAGGAAGCGCTTGTAGCGCCGCACCAGCGTCGCGGGAACGAGCGGGCCCGCAAAGCGCATCAGGCCGCGACCTTGCCGCCGAGCTCGTCGGCGATGTGCGTCCTGATGATCTCCTCGAACGTGCTTTCCGCCTTGAAGCCGAGCGCCGCCGCCCGCTTCGCGTCGATCCGTTGCGGCCAGCCGGCGACGATGCGCATGATCAGCTCGTCGGGCGCGCGGCGGATGCGCGCGACGACCTTGTCGCCGGCGACGCGGCGCAGCGCCTCGATCTGTTCGGCGACCGTGCAGGACACGCCCGGCATCGCCAGGTTGATGCGCGGCCCGAGCTGCTCGCGCGTGAGCCCGGCCGCATGCACCAGGAAGCCGACCGCGGCGCGCGGGCTCGCATGGGTATGGCGCACCGTATCGGCGACCGGCAGCACCGCCTCCTGCCCGGCCAGCGGCTCGCGGATGATGCTGGAAAAGAAGCCCGAGGCCGCCTTGTTGGGCTTGCCGGGCCGCACGCAGATGGTGGGCAGGCGGATGCCGACGCCGTCGAGCATGCCGCGGCGATGGTGGTCGGCGAGCAGGAGCTCGCACATTGCCTTCTGCGCGCCATAGGAGGTGAGCGGCGTGAGGTGAAAATCGTCCGGAATCGCATCGGGAAACGGCGCGCCGTAGACCGCGATCGACGACGTGAAGACGAGCTTGGGATGATAGCTCTCGCCCGCCTTGCGGATCGCGGCGAGCAGGGCCTGCATGCCCTCGAGGTTGACGCGGTAGCCCTTGTCGAAGTCGAGCTCGGCCTCGCCGGAGACGACGCCGGCGAGGTGATAGATCAGATCGGGCCGCGCGGCGATGAGCTCGTCGGCCTCGCCCGGAGCGGCGAGATCGCTCGCAACGATGCTCGCCGATGGCTTGCGGCTTGCCGGCAAGACGTCCGCCGGGAACGGAACCACGTCCTGCAGCGTGAACCGCTCGATGCCGCGTCCCTGCAGCCCGCCGTCGGCGATGAGGCGGGCCGTGAGCTTGCGGCCGATCATGCCGGCTGCGCCGGTGATGAGAATGTGCAAAGGCGTATCTCCCGTTGAGCCGCCTCATGCCCCTCTTCACCTCATGGCGTCTCGAACCATGGGCCAAGCATGCAGGCGGCGCCACAGCGGCCGCCCTCGTCCTTCGAGACGCCGTCCGCGCAAAGTGCGAGGCCGGCTCCTCAGGATGAGGGCGGGTGGGTTGAGTCATATGTGCAGCGGCAAGATAGGACAAGCGTTCTGCATCCAAGGCAACGCTCACCCCACCCCGTTCAGCTCGCGCAGGCTCTGCTTCTGCTTCCCGGCGGCGTCGAAATTCGCCGGGTCGAGCCAGCGCTCGAAGGCGGCCTTGCGCGCCGGCCAATCCTCTTCGGTCATGGCGAACCAGGCGGTGTCGCGGCTGCGGCCCTTGATGATCATGTGGTTGCGAAAGATGCCCTCGAACTTGAAGCCGAAGCGCAGGGCCGCGTTGCGCGAGGGCGCGTTGAGCGAATAGCATTTCCATTCGTAGCGGCGATAGCGCAGCGTCTCGATCGCGTAGCGGGCGAGCAGATACTGCGTCTCGGTCGCGAGCGGCGAGCGCTGCAGCGAGGGCCCGAGCACGATGTTGCCGACCTCGATGACACGCATCGCGGGCCGGATCGACATCAGCGTCTCGACCCCGACCGCCCGCCCTTCGCGATCGAGCACCGCGTAGTAATAGGGATCCGTGAGGGCCTCGCGCGTCTCGAGCCACGTCAGGAAGGCGGCGCGCTCCGCGAACGGCCCGTCCGACATATAGCTCCACAGCCGCTCGTGGCCTTTGAACTCCTGCCACAGCGCCTCGCCGTGGCGCGACGCATCGAGCCGCGCGACCGAGCCGAAGCGGCCGGCCAGCGCGACCGGCCCCGGCAGCTCGGCCGGCCGAGCGTCGACGGCGGGCCCGACCGGCGCGCCGGCGGCATCGACATCCGGTCCGCTCATTGCGGCCGCTTCTTCATGTCGTCGCGGAAGAAGGCGTTGAGCTCCTGATGCGGCGCGCCGTCCGCGAACGCGTCGAAGCGGCCTTCGTCGGCGATCTGCTTGGCGGCGCGGATGAACGCGCCCCAGGCGACGCGCGACAGCGCGCTGCCGACGCTGATGCGGCGCGTGCCGAGCGCCGCGAGCTCGGCGACCGTGATGCCGAGCGGGCCCGACATGATGATGTTGACCGGCTTCGGCGCGACCGCGTTGATCACTTGGCCGATCAGCTCGCGGGTGCGCAGGCCGGGCGCATAGAGGCAGTCGGCGCCGGCCGCCGCGAAGGCTTTGAGCCGACGGATGGTCTCGTCGATATCGGGGCGGCCGACGAGGAATCCCTCGCTGCGCGCGGTGAGCATCACCTCGCCGCCGGCCTGGTCGATCGCCGCGCGCGCCGCGCGGATGCGGGCGACGGAGAGATCGAACGCGTAGAGCGGATTGTCCTTGTCGCCGGTCGAGTCCTCGATCGAGAGGCCGGCGACGCCGGTCGCGACCGCGAGCGTCACGCTCTCGGCGACGCCCTCGGGGGCGTCGGCGAAGCCGCCCTCGAAGTCGGCATTGACCGGGACGTCGGTCGCGGCGACGAGCTCGCGCAGATGGGCGAGCGCCATGTCGCGGGTGATCGCGTTGTCGGCATAGCCTTCGGCGAAGGCGAAGCCGGCGCTGGTCGAGGCCAGCGCCTTGTAGCCGAGATGCTGCAGGTAGCGCGCCGTGCCGATGTCCCAGGGATTGGGAATGACGAAGCAGCCCTGCTGGTGGAGCGCGCGGAAGGTTCGGCGTTTCTCGGCAACGGTCGGCATCGATTGCATGGCTCCTCTTCGCGAATGTTGGGCTGTGCGCGAGCGCTTACGCGCAGTTTACGCGCGTTGCAGCGGTTGTGGCGTGACGCCCCGCCATGGCCGCCATGATTTTTGCTGATAAATCCGACACTTCGCGTGCATCATCCGAGACGTTTTTGCGTTGCAGAATCGTTAACTTGTAAGGCATCGAGCCGGCCCGTAAAATTCGCATTAAGACATTGATTTAACTCACTTTCTTGTGAGCGTCCCGTGGCCGCCGCATGTCTTGTGCGCTGCACGATGGAAGGTACATAGACGGCGAGGCGACCCCACTTGGCATGAGGATCACGAAGATGAGCAAGAAGACCCTTTTGACTGCTTTCGGATTCGTCGCACTGCTTGCGACGCCGGCGCTCGCGCAGAAGCCGGTGCACCACCATGACGCGTCCGGCCCGTACGCAAGCGTCGCGGCGCCGGCTCCGATCGCGCAGGACGGCCGCTATGTCGGCACCGATCCGGATGTGAACGTCCGCGCCGAGCTGCAGCGCGACTGGCAGACCTCGCAGGGCGCCAACTAAAGACGCGACCTGAGCGACCCAAGTTGATCGTGTGCGAAGGCCCCGGGCCAGTCCCGGGGCCTTTTTGCGCGACCACCCGGCATTTGATTTTCCGCCGGCGTTGGGCTCAAAGTGCCGGCCCTGACGCAAAAGAAGTTCCGGGGAGAGGCAAATGCTCCACACCATCGCGGCGTTCGACCGTATCGGCGAAGAGAACGCCTTCGCGGTGCTCGCCCGCGCCACCGCGCTCGCCGCGCAGGGGCGCGACATCATCAATCTCGGCATCGGCCAGCCGGACTTTCGCACGCCCGAGCACATCGTCGAGGCCGGCGTGAAGGCGCTGCGCGACGGCCATCACGGCTATACGGCGGCGGTCGGTATCCTGCCGTTGCGCGAGGCGGTCGCCGCCGACCTGCACAAGCGCTTCAAAGTGACGGTCTCGCCCGACGAGGTGATGATCATGCCGGGCGGCAAGCCGACCATGTTCATGTCGATCCTGATGTTCGGCGAGCCCGGCGCCGACATCCTCTATCCGGATCCCGGCTTCCCGATCTATCGCTCGATGATCGAGTACACCGGCGCGCGGCCGGTGCCGGTGCCGATCCGCGAGGAGAACGGCTTTGCATTCTCGGCCGACGAGACGCTGAGCCTGATCACGCCGAAGACGCGGCTCTTGATCGTCAACTCGCCCGCCAATCCGACCGGGGGTGTCACGGGAAAACGCGAGGTCGACAAGCTGGTGGCGGGACTGGAGAAGTTTCCCGACGTCGCCGTCATGTCGGACGAGATCTATGACCACATGGTCTATGACGGCGAGACGCATGTGTGCCTGCTCTCCTACCCGTCGATCCGCGATCGGCTGATCCTGCTCAACGGCTGGTCGAAGACCTATGCGATGACCGGCTGGCGGCTCGGCTACGCGGTGTGGCCCGGCAAGCTCTACGACATGGCGCGCAAGCTCGGCGTCAACCTGCATTCGTGCGTCAACGCGCCGACGCAATATGCCGGGCTCGCGGCGCTCACCGGCCCGCAGGACGCCGTGCACAAGATGGTCGCCGAGTTCGACAAGCGACGCAAAGTGGTGGTCGAGGGCTTGAACCGCCTGCCCGGCATCTCGTGCGCGACGCCGAAGGGCGCCTTTTATGCGTTTCCGAACGTCAAGCGCACCGGCTGGAAGGCGAAGGCGCTTGCGTCTACGCTCCTGGAAGACACCGGCGTCGCAGTGATCGGCGGGCCCGATTTCGGCGTGCTGGGCGAAGGCTATCTGCGGCTCTCCTACGCCAACTCGACCGAGAACATCGTCAAGGCGCTCGACCGCATGAGCCAGTTCTTGAAGAGCCGCAAGGCGGCGTAATGAGTGAGTAGCGAATGGCGAGTGGCGAATAAGCGAGTAGACGTCGTATTCGCTTAATCGCCATTCGCTATTCGCCCTTCCGAGACCTCCTATGACTCTTTCCGAAGAGCAGTCCCTGATGCGGCAGTCGTGCCGCGCGTTCGTCGACGACGTGATCATTCCGTTCATCCGCCACAACTGGCAGCGCGAATGGCTGATGACACCGGAGGACCGGCTGCCGAAGGAGATACTCGAAGGCGCCGAGAAGGTCGGCATCCGCACGCTGGGCGTCCCGGAGGAGTTCGGCGGCATCGAGCTCGATAAGACGAGCGAGGTGCAGACCTTCGCGATCATCGCCGAAGAGATCGCGCGCGGCGATTCGGGCCTCGCCGACAAGCTGGTGCAGAACTGGAAGGTCTCGGTGCTGCTGCGCAACCTCGCGCCGCGGCATCTGCAAGAGAAATGGTTCAAGCGGCTCGTCGACGACCCGCAATTCCTGCTCGCCCATTGCCTGACCGAGCCGCGCGGCGCCTCCGACCGTTGGCTGCCCTACAACGTGCCGGAAGCCGCGATGCAGACGCGTGCGGTGCGGCAGGGCGACGATTGGATCATCAACGGCCGCAAGCAGTTCATCTCCAACGGCTACGACGCCGGCCTGTTCGTGGTCTACGCCAACACCAACCCGAAGGCCGGGATGCTGCAGGGCACGTCGAGCTTCCTGGTGCCGCGCGGCACGCCGGGGCTCACGGTCGCGCGCTGCAACGAGACGCTCGGCTGCAGATTCATGAACAACGGCGAGCTCGTGTTCGAGGACATGCGCGTGCCGGCCGACCATTTGCTCGCCGAGCATGACGCGCTCGGCAAGGCCGGCGTCTATTTCCGGCCCGGCAAGATCATCCAGGCGGCGAAGAACCTCGGCGTCGGCGTGCGCGCCTTCGAGGTCACGTCAGGCTACGTGCAGAATTACGTGCAGGGCGGCCGCATCCTGCTCAAGCATCAGGCGGTGGCGCTGCGCATCGCCGACATGGCGACGCGGATCGAGGCGGTGCGCTCCCTTTTGGAGCGCGCGGCGCACGCGGTCGACGAGAATGCGGCCGATGCCGACACGCTGTGCAACATGGTCAAGCTGTTCGCCTCGGAAGAGATCATGAAGGTCACCCAGCACGCGGTGGAGCTGCACGGCGGCAACGGCATGATGCTCGACTTCGGCGTCGAGAAGCTGCTGCGCGATGCCGCGATCTTTCTGCATATGGACGCGACGACGGACATCTCGCGGCTCAAGATCGTCAAGTCGATGTTTCCGCAGACGGCCGGAAAATACGCAGGGCCGGAAGCGTAGGGGGGACAACCGCGCCCGCGTGTCCGCGTGGGCAAAATCGCCCGCGCGGTTGCCCCACGCGGTCGGGGATTGCCGGCGATTTTGCCCACCCGACGGACTCACCCCCGCTGCGTCATGCGGAAGCCGATCAGCACCACGGCGAGGCCGGCGAGCTGCGTCAGCGTCGGCATCTCGTCGAGAAAGACCGCGCCGATCAGCAGCGTGAAGGGGGGTACCAGCGCGGTGAAGACGGCGGCGCGCGCGGGGCCCAACAGAAAGACCGCGCGGGCGAACAGCCAGATCGCGCCGGCGCCGGCGAGCAGGCCTTGCGCCAGGGCCTGCACCACGTTCTCCCATAAACCGAGCGCGATCATGCGGTCGAACCCGAACAGCGCCCAGTGGATCGGCACGTCGGCGAGCGAGACCACGCTCACGATGAGGGTCGCACGCGCCGGCGGGACGTGCCAGAGCTTGACCAGCATCGCGAAAGTCGCAAAGCAGCAGCCGGCGGCGACGAAGAGGAAGTCGCCGAGCAAGCCGTGCCGGCCGATGGTCGAGACCGCCTCGAGGCCGATGATGCAGAGCCCGATCACGATCACGGCGGCGCCGAGGATACGCTCGCGCGGCAATCGTTCGCGCAGAACGGCACTCGCGTAGAGCAGGCCGAACAGCGCCGCGGCCGAGGGCTGGATCACGCCGCCGTGGCCGAGCGGCACCAGGATGAATCCCGAATAGCTGATGATGGCGAGCGGCGGCCCGCCCGCGAGCGTGAGCAGAATGGCGCGCCACCAGCCGATGCCGCCGAAGCCTTCGGCGCGTCCGCGCAGCATCAGCGGCAGTAGAACGAGACCGGCCCAGGCGAAGCGATGCAGCGCGAGGTCGGCCGGCGCGAGACCGGCCTCGATGCCTTGCCGGGCGGCGACGAAGCCGGCGGCCCAGCAGAAGGCCGCGCCGGCGCCGCACGCGATCCCCAGCGCCGTCGGCGAGCGGCGCAAGGCCGAAGGGCGCGCCGGCGAGCTCAAGGCATGTCCTTGTGCGCGCGACGGCTATTCGCGAATTGCCAAGCGCAACCGCGGGGTCCATTGTGATGCGCATGGCGCAGCCAGGACCGAGCGAGCAACAAAGCCGAGCCGGCGCGCGCACGCGCGTCGTCGCCGTCGGCGACGTCATGATCGAGCTCGCGCGCGGCGGCGACGGACGCTTCGGCATCGGCTGCAGCGGCGACACCTTCAACACCGCGATCTATCTCGCGCGCGCCGGCGCAGAGGTCGCTTACGCGACCGCGCTCGGCGACGATCCCTATTCGGAGGGCATACTGGCCTTGGCGGCGGCGGAGAACGTCGCGCGCGATCTCGTCTTGCGCGTGCCCGGCCGCCTGCCCGGCCTCTATCTCGCCGACAAAGACCCGGGCGGCGCGCGCCGGCTGTTTCATTGGGGCGAGGGGGCGCCGGCGCGCGACCTGTTCGAGCTCGATCAATGGTCGCACGTGGCCGAGGGCCTGGTCGGCGCAAAGCTCATCTATTTCACCGGCATCACGCTCTCGCTCTACTCCAATGCCGGGCTCGGCCGCTTCCTCGCGGTGATCGAGATGGCGCGCAAGGCCGGCGCGCGGATCGCATTCGACGGGAATTTCCGCCCGCGCGGCTGGAAGGGCGACGTCACGCGCGCCCGCACGGTGTTCATCGAGACGCTCAAGCGGGTCGACCTCGCGTTGCCGGCGTTCGACGACGAGGCGATCCTGTGGGGCGACCCGAGCCCGGAATCGACGGTCGACCGCCTGCAGGCCTTCGGCATTCCCGAGGTGGTGGTGAAGAACGGGCCGAACAGCGCACTGGTCGCCGCGAGCGGCAACCGGGAGCATGTGCCGGTGCCGGAGGTGGTCGAGCCGGTCGACACGACGGCCGCGGGCGACGGCTTCAATGCGGCGTATCTCGCGGCGCGACTGCAGGGCACAGCACCGCTCGAGGCAGCGCTCGCGGCGCACAAGCTCGCCGGCCAGGTGATCCGCCATCGCGGCGCGATCATGCCGCGGACCGGCGCGGCGGTGCATTGACCAAGGATCAGGCATCAGAGATCAGTTATGAGGTTGGAGCGCATCTTTTTCTGATCTCTGATTCCTGATTCCTGATCCCTGGCCGGCTACGGCCGGCCGATGAGCGTCGCGCCGAAGGCGGCGAGGAACGGCACCGGGATCGAGCAGACGACGCGCAACCACACGACCTTGGCCGGCATGGCCACCACCTCGTAGCTCGCAACACGCTGGATCGCGAACAGCGCCCAGGCAGTCGTATAAGCGATCACCTGCGGCGCGGCGGCGCCGCTCTTGAGCGCGGCGACGCCGATCGAGAAGCCGACCACCGGACCGCCGGGCGTGAGCGCGCCGGCGAGCGTCGCGATTGCGGTGCCGAACAGGCCGGACTTTGGCCCGAGCAGGCCGGCGAGGACTTCCGGCGGCAACACGGCCGCCACATAGCCCGAGCCCACGACCCCGATCGCGACGCGTGGCGTGAGGCGGAGAAAATCGAGGAAGCCTTCCCACAGGCCGGTGTTGACCAGGCTGCCGCCCTTGAGCGCCGCGACTGCGACCAGCACCGCGACGATGACCCACAAGAGGCCGCCGACGACGAGCGCCATCATATCTTCACCCCGCGCGCGGCCAGCGCCTTCGCGGCATAGCGGCCAAGCAGGCCGACGATGACGGGAAATGCCGGGGCGATCGCCATGCGCCACAGCACGAAGTGGGCGCCGAAGAACGGCAGCTCCCACACGAGGGCGCGGGCGTAGCCGAGCAGGGTCCAGCTGGTGACGAAGGCGAGCGCCGCGCCCACATCGGCGCCAGCGAGGAGAAACGCGCCCGCGACCGGATAGACCGTGACCGGCCCGCCCGGCATGATCGCGCCCGCGACCGTCGCGATGACGAGGCCGACGAGGCCGGACTCGGCGCCGACGAGCCGCGCCACCGCCTCGCGCGGGATGAGCAGGGTCGAGAGCACGCCGATCAGGCATCCCGCCGCCATCTTCGGCAGGATGTCGATGAAGATGTGCAGGTCGCCGAGAAAGACCGCCGCGAAGCGATCCCACCCGTCGCGCATATAGACCACGGCCGCGCAGACCAGCACGCACGCCGCGACCATGGCAGTCGACCAGTCGAAGGTTTTGCGGCGAAGACGCATCGGTTCCTTATCGACGGCGCCGCCGCGCCGGACAAGGCTCGCTCCGCGCATGGGAGCGATGCGGGCGCAAGGAATCGAGATGGGAATCAAAACGGAGACGGCCGTGTGGCCGTCCCCGTCGCATCTTTCAGGCCCTGGTCGGCTTCAGCCGAGCGGAACCGCGACGAAGTGCGGCGCGGCGTCCGCGGTCTTGACCCGCAGCAGCACGTCGTGGCGGCCGTCCTTCTTGGCCGCGACGAGCGCGTTGCGCACATCATCCGGGCTCGAGACCTGCTTGCTGCCGATCGAGAGGATCACGTCCCCGGTCCGCAGGCCGTGCTCGGCGGCGGCGCTGTTCGCCTCGACGCCCATCACGACCACGCCATGGTCGCCGGCGCCCTCGACCTCGTTCGCAGGCGCAAGCTCGACGCCGAGGTGCGGCACCCCCGCGGTCGGCGAGGCGCGCTCGTGGGTCTCGACCTTCGCCTGCTGATGCGTCGGCAGCTCGCCGAGAGTCAGCTGCACGGTCTGGTCATGGCCGTCGCGTACGATGTCGAGCTTGACCGAGGTTCCCGGCGCCGTCGCGCCGATGCGGCGGGCGAGATCGCGCGAGTCCTTCACCGGCGTGCCGTTGATCGCCGTGATCACGTCGCCCGCCTTGATGCCCGCCTTCTCGGCCGGGCTGTTCGGCTGCGGCTGGTCGACGATCGCGCCCTGCGGCTGCTTGAGGCCGAGGCTGTCGGCGATGTCGGCGGTCACCGGCTGCACCTGCACGCCCATCCAGCCGCGCGTGACGTGGCCGTGCTCCTTGAGCTGGGCGACGACCATCTTGGCGGTCTCGGCCGGAATGTCGAAGCCGATGCCGACCGAGCCGCCCGACGGCGAGTAGATCGCCGTGTTGACGCCGATCACGCGGCCTTGGGTGTCGAACGCCGGCCCGCCCGAGTTGCCCTTGTTGATGGGCGCATCGATCTGGATGTAGTCGTCATAGGGCCCGGCGCCGATGTCGCGCCCGCGCGCCGAGACGATGCCTGCCGTCACGGTGCCGCCGAGGCCGAACGGGTTGCCCACCGCGACCACCCAGTCGCCGACACGCGGCGCCTGGTCGGCGAACTGCACGTACGGGAAGTTGCCCTGCCCGTCGACCTTGATCAGCGCGAGGTCGGTCTTCGGATCGGTGCCGATCACCTTGGCGGTGTAGGTCTTGCCATTGTCGGTCGTGACCTGAACCGAGGTCGCGTGATCGACCACGTGGTTGTTGGTCACCGCATAGCCGTCGGGCGAGATGAAGAAGCCGGAGCCTTCGCCCATGATCACCTGGTGCGGCCGCGCGCCGTTGGGCAGGTTGCCGAAGCCGAACTGCTGGAAGAACTTCTGCATCGGCACGTCGTTCTTGAACGGAACGACGTCGCCGCCGCCCGACCCGGTGGTCTCTTCCGGCGTGATCTTGACGCGCACCGAGATGACGGCGGGTTTCACCTTGGCGACGAGATCGGCGAAGCTCGCGGGCGTCTGGCTCTGGGCGTGCACGGCCTCGGCGGCCTGCGCCGGCGCGGTGAAGCCGGTCATATGCTCGAAGCCGCCGGGGCCGGCGGCGAGCAGCCCGCCGGCGACCACGGCGACCGAGGCGAGCAGGGCGAAACGGCGTACGGTGAGGCGGCTCGGCGGCCGGTGATAGTGGAAGTCGTTCGGGTTCATGGGTGTCTCCGTAGGCGAAATTGGTGAAAATCACGCGCCGCCGGATGCGCGGCGCCCTTCTTGCTTGTTCAACGCATTAGATGGGTGGGCCCGCCTTACGAATCCCCGTCCGCCGAATTAATTCGCGGAAAGAAAACAGGGCTGCGGCAAAACGCGCGGGGAAGGAACGACATCTTTGAGGAACGTCATGGCCGGACATGGCCGTTCGAAGAACGGCTCGCTTCGCTCGCCTACATGCCGGCCATCCACGTCTTTCGGGCCCAACGGAGGAAAGACGTGGATGCCCAGCATTCCGCCGGGCATGACGAAGGCGGGGGGCCTACGGCATCGCGGTGAGGCCGAGCTCGTCCATCAGGACGCGATCGCGATCGCGGCCGGGATTGGGCGTGGTGAGGAGCTTCGGCCCGCTGAAGATCGAGTTGGCGCCGGCGACGAAGCACAGCGCCTGGGTCGCTGCGCTCATCTGCTCGCGCCCGGCCGAGAGGCGCACCACCGAGGCCGGCATGGTGATGCGGGCGACCGCGATCGTACGCACGAACTCGATCGGGTCGAATGCCTTGCCGGTCGCGAGCGGCGTGCCCTCGACTTGCATCAGCATGTTGATCGGCACCGATTCGGGATGCGCCGGAAGCGTCGCCAGCGCAACGATCATGCCGACGCGGTCCTCGCGGCTCTCGCCCATCCCGACGATGCCGCCGCAGCACACATTGATGCCGGCGGCGCGCACGTGATCGAGCGTGTCGAGCCGCTCGCGATAGGTGCGCGTCGTGATGATCGCGCCGTAGAACTCCGGCGAGGTGTCGAGGTTGTGGTTGTAGTAGTCGAGGCCCGACGCTTTCAGCCGCTGCGCCTGCGCGCCGGTGAGCATGCCGAGCGTCGCGCAGGTCTCGAGCCCGAGCGCCTTGACGCCCTCGACCATGGTGCAGACCTGCTCGAGATCGCGATCCTTCGGATTGCGCCAGGCCGCGCCCATGCAGAAGCGGCTCGCCCCGGCGGCCCGTGCGGCGCGCGCCTCGGCGACGACCGCTTCGGCATCCATCAGCTTCTCGGCCTTCACGCCCGCTTCATGGTGGGCGCTTTGCGGGCAATAGGCGCAGTCCTCGGGACAGCCGCCGGTCTTGATCGAGAGCAGCGTCGACAGCTGCACCTCCCGCGGATCGAAGTGCAGGCGATGGATGCGCTGGGCGTGAAAAATCAGCTCGGGAAATGGCAGCTCGAACAGCGCACGGACTTCGGCGCGGGTCCAATCCTGGCGCACCGCGCCGGTGAGGTCGATGGCGGCCGACGCCGCCGCGACGGATGGAACGATGTTCGGGTCCATGCCTCCACCATGCCAGCGGGGTGGCGAAAAGCAAGCCGCCCGCGTCGTTGAAATCGTTGCTGTTATTTCAGTTGGGATCTCCTGCCAAAATGCGTCGGTCGATGGCGTGAGCCGGATGGTGTGCGTTTATGCCGACCGAGCTTGTCGACCAGAAAATCGGCCAGCACCTCCACGCGCTTCGGCCGGGGCCCTCCGGGCGGCGTGACCCAGTACACGGCGCCGGATGACAGCGACCAATCCGGCAGGAGCCGCTCGAGCCGGCCGTCGGCGAGCGCGTCGCGCACGATGAACTCGGGCAGGATGCCTATGCCGGTGCCGGCGATCAGGGCGGGCATCATCGCGTCGCCATTGTTGGTGCGCAGCTGGCCGGACGGCCGCACCGTCGCCGACTTGCCGCCCTTGGTGAAGCGCCACGGCTCGAGCGTCGTCCCGTGGCTGTAGCCGATGCAGCGGTGATCGGCGAGATGGAGCGGATGCTTCGGCCGGCCGTGCGAGCGCACGTAGGCGGGTGAGGCGATCAGGTAGCGCGGCATCTCGCACAGCCGGCGCACGACGAGGGAGGAGTCCGGCAGCGCCGCGATGCGGACCGCGGCGTCGAAACCCTCGCCGACGAGGTCGACCATCGCATCGCTGAGATGGAGATCGATCGATACGTCCGGATAGGCTGCGAGGAATTCCGGCAGCAGCGGCGCGACGTGCAGCACGCCGAACGACATCGGCGCGGCGAGCCGCACCAGCCCGCGCGGCAGCGTCGCTTGCGCGAGCGCCGCATCCTCGGCGGCTTCGCCCTCGGCGAGAAGATGCGCGGCGCGCGCCGCGAGCTGGCGTCCCGCATCCGTCAGGGCAAGCCGTCGCGAGGTGCGGTTGATGAGTCGGGCGCCGAGCCGCGCCTCGATCCGGCTCACCGCCTTGGAGACGGTCGCCTTGGACAGCTTCAGCTCCGCGGCCGCACCGGCGAAGGAGCGCAGCTCGATCACCTTGGCGAAGATCGCAAGCCCTTCGAAATCAGGCAGGCCGGCCATGACGCAAATTTGGATCAGATCAGATTTGGAAACGATATGTTTCGAAAGTTTCTATTTCTGTTTCGAGGCGATGTCCATAGCTTTGCGTGCAGACATTCCTCGGGAGAGAACCATGATCGAACGTCGACCCTTCAACGAGCTTGGCGCAGCCGACCACGGATGGCTCAAGGCCAAACACCACTTTTCCTTCGGCGAATACGGCGATCCGGCGCGGATGGGCTGGGGCGCGCTGCGCGTCTGGAACGACGACGAGATCGCGCCCAACGCAGGCTTTCCGCCGCACCCACACGCCAACATGGAGATCATCACCTACGTCCGCGACGGCGCGGTGACGCACAAGGACAGCCTCGGCAACGCAGGCCGCACGGAGGCGGGCGACGTGCAGGTGATGAGCGCCGGCTCCGGCATCCGCCACGCCGAATACAACCTCGAACCGACGAGGACGCGGATTTTCCAGATCTGGATCAAGCCGAGCGCCCCCGGCGGGTCGCCGGCGTGGGGCTCGCAACCATTTCCCAAGGGCGACCGTTCCGGACGCTTCGTGACGCTCGCGAGCGGCTTCGACGACGATGACGCGCTGCCGATCCGCGCCCGCGCGCGCGTGCTCGGCGCGACCCTGAAGGCCGGCGAGAAGGTCGACTACCCGCTCGGCGAAGGGCGCCACGGCTATCTCGTGCCGGCCTCCGGCGCGGTCGCGGTCAACGGCGTGCGCATCGATGCGCGCGACGGCGCGGCGATCAAGGACGAAGCCGTCGTCACCATCACGGCGATCGAGAATTCCGAGCTCGTCATGGTCGATGCCGAATAGGCGGCCGACAGGCCAGCCCGCGATCAAGCAACCACAGGAGAAGATCCGTGTCGAAAGTTCTCGTTCTCTACTACTCGTCCTACGGCCACATCGAGGCGATGGCGAACGCCGTCGCCGAGGGGGCGCGCCAGGCCGGCGCGCAGGTCGACGTCAAGCGCGTACCCGAGCTCGTGCCCGAGGAGATCGCACGCAAGGCCTACTTCAAGCTCGAGCAGGCGGCGCCGATCGCCAAGGTCGAGGACCTTGCCAACTACGACGCCATCGTCATCGGCGCCGGCACCCGGTTCGGCCGGCTGTCGTCGCAGATGGCCAACTTTCTCGACCAGGCCGGCAGCCTGTGGGCGCGCGGCGCGCTGCACGGCAAGGTCGGTGGCGCATTCACGTCGACCGCCACGCAGCATGGCGGGCAGGAGACGACGCTGTTCTCGATCATCACCAACTTGCTGCACTTCGGCATGGTGATCGTCGGCCTCGATTACGGGCACGCCGGGCAGATGACGCTCAACGAGGTCACCGGCGGGTCACCCTACGGCGCGACCACGATCGCGGGCGGCGACGGCTCGCGCAAGCCGACCGAGAACGAGCTGCAGGGCGCGCGCTACCAGGGTCGCAAGATCGCGGAGACCGCGAACAAGCTGCATGGGTGATGCCCGGAGGCGGCGTGTAGCCCGGATGGAGCGAGCGCAATACGGGCGCAGCCTTTCAATTGATAGGCTTTCTTCGCATTCCGCTTCCCTCCATGCGGGCTACGGGCTACTCGCTACTCCACGATGGCCCCCTCGGCCGCCGACGATACGTGCCGTGCGTATTCGGCGAGCACGCCGTCGCGATAGCGCGGCTTCGGCGCCTTCCACCTCTTGCGCCGCGCGGCGAGCTCCTTCGCCGACACGTTGAGCTGAATCAGGTTCTTGTCGCGGTCGAGCGTGATCTGGTCACCGTTCTTGACGAGCGCGATGGTGCCGCCGACGAAGGCCTCGGGCGCGACGTGGCCGACGAGCCAGCCCCACGAGCCGCCGGAGAACCGGCCGTCGGTGATGAGCGCGACCTTGTCGAGCAGCCCCTGCCCCACCAGCGCGGCCGTGGGCGAGAGCATCTCGGGCATGCCGGGCCCGCCCTTCGGGCCCTCGTAGCGGATGACGATCACGTCGCCCGGCTTGATCTTCTTCGCCAGAATGGCCTTGAGACAGGCCGGCTCGCTATCGAACACGCGCGCGGGGCCGGTGAACAACGGCTGCTTGATCCCTGAGGTTTTCGCGACGCAGCCCTCGGGCGAGAGATTGCCCTTGAGGATCGAGAGGTGCCCGCGGGCATAGAGCGCCTTGTTCCATGGAAGGATCACCTGCTGGTCATGGCGCGGCTCGGACGGCACATGCTCGAGCTCCTGCGCGATGGTGCGGCCCGTGATGGTCATGCAGTCGCCGTCGAGGCGGTCGTGGTCGAGCAGCATCTTCATCACCTGGGCGATGCCGCCGGCCTTGTGGAAGTCGACCGCAACGTACTTGCCCGACGGCTTGAGATCGCACAGCACCGGCGTGCGCCTCGCCACCTTCTCGAAATCGTCGATCTCCCAGCGCACCCCCGCCGCCTTGGCGATGGCGAGGAAGTGCAGCACCGCATTGGTCGAGCCGCCGGTCGCCATGACGATGGCGACGGCATTGGCGAGGGATTTGCGGTTGATGAGGTCGCGCGGCTTGAGGTCGAGCTCGATCGCCTTCATGAGCACCTTGGCGGCGCGGTCGAGCGAGTCGAGCTTCTCCTCGTCCTCCGCCGCCATCAGCGGCGTGTCGAGCACGCCGATGCCCATCGCGGCGGCCGCAGTCGCCATGGTGTTGGCGGTGTACTGGGCGCCGCACACGCCGAAACCCGGGCATGCGTGGCGCTCGATGCCCTCGAAGTCCTCGCGCGACATCTTGCCGGCGCTATAGGCGCCGACCGCCTCGAAGGCGGAGACGACGGTGAGGTCCTGCCCCTTCCACTTGCCCGGCTTGATGGTGCCGGCGTCGACGTAGAGCGAGGGCACGTTGCAATAGGCGAGGCCCATCAGGGCGCCGGGCTTGTTCTTGTCGCAGCCCGCGATGGCGATCAGGCCGTCCATCTGGTGGCTGCCCCAGCCGATCTGGATGCAGCGGGCGATCTCCTCGCGCGAGGGCAGCGAATAGCGCATGCCCTCCGTGCCCATGCTGATGCCGTCCGAGCCGGTCGGGAAACCCCAGGTCTGCGGCATGCCGCCGGCCGCCTTGACGGCCGCGCTCGCCCGATCGACCAGCGCGCCGATGCCGGCGTTGCACGGGTTCATGGTGGAATGGCCGTGCGCGATGCCGACGATCGGCTTGCCGAAATCGGCCGCCGTGAAGCCGACCGGGTAGAGCATGGCGCGGTTGGCCGAGCGGGCATCGCCCTCGGTGATCACGCGGGAACGCTTATTGAGGGCCACTTGGTTTTCCTTATGTGAACGACGACGGTACCGGCCCTCCTTCTCCACCTTTGGGGCACCTTGGGGGGAGAGGGAGCAGCACCGCCTTCAGGGCTGCGGCTTGCTCTCGCCGTACTGCAGGACCTGCACCTTTTCAATGGTCACCAGGCCGCTCGACATCATGCCGTCGAGCACCGGCAGGAAGGCGTCGATCTTCGCCTGCGCGTCGACGATCTCGACCACCACCGGCAGATCCTGCGAGAGGCGTAGGATTTTCGTCGTATGGATGTGGCTGGAATGGCCGAAGCCCATGTGCCCGCGCAGCACGGTCGCGCCGGCGAGCTGCATCTCGCGCGCCTTCAGCACGATCGCCTCGTGCAGCGGTACATGACCGGCCTTGTCGTCCTCGCCGAAGAAGATGCGGAGCAGGACGGCGTCGCGCGGAACCTGCATGGACATCCTCCTTCACACCCCTTGCATGGCGTTGAGCATCGAGGCGAGCACCACGCCGACCCAGACGCCGATCAGGCAAAGCACGACGGAGAGCACGACGTTGCCGCCGGCATAGAGCCACTCCCCGTCATTCATCAGGTTGAGCGTCTGCAGGCTGAATGACGAGAAGGTGGTGTAGCCGCCGCAGATGCCGATCATCACGAACTGGCGGGTCGTCGCGCTGGCGAAGATGCGTCCATCCGGCCCGGTCAGCGTGCCGAAAAAGCCGATCACGAAAGACCCGGTCACGTTGATGACCAGGGTGCCCCAGGGAAAGGTCTCGCCAACCAACTGGGCCACGACGCCGGACAGCCAATAGCGTCCGACCGTGCCGATAGCGCCCCCGAGCGCAACCAAGAGATAGCGTTCCATTGGCCGAATGCTTTCCGTTTCCTGCGTCCTTACAATACTTGCCGAATGGAAAAAAAGCCTGCGAGAATCGTCGACGATTTGCGCGGCGGCCACAGGAGAAATCTCCCTGACCAAGATTCTGCTCATCCGGCATGGCCATGTCGAAGGCATCGAGCCCAAGCGGTTTCGCGGCCGCGCCGGCGTGCCGCTCACCGCATTGGGCCTTGCGCAGGCCCAGGCCGTGGCGCGGCGCGTCGCGTCCCGCTGGCAACCGGTCAAGGTCTACACGAGCCCGCTCGAGCGTGCAGTCACGACCGGCGCCGCCATCGCGGAGGCGTGCGGCGTCGGGACCGAGGTGGTCGATACGCTGATCGATATCGACTACGGCGCCTGGCAGGGAAAGACCGAGGCGGAGGTTTCGGCGAGCGAACCGACGCTTTTTGCGGCCTGGCACGACACGCCGCAGCTCGTGCGCTTCCCCGGCGGCGAGGCGCTGCAGGACTTGGTCGCACGCGCCGCCGACGCTTTGCGCGACACGCTCGCGCGCCACCCGGATGAGACCGCGGTGCTGGTCGCGCACGACAGCGTCAACCGCACGCTGCTGCTGCAGTTGCTCGACCAGCCGTTGTCGACCTATTGGCGGCTCGTCCAGTCGCCCTGCTGCATCAACGAGATCGACGTGAAGGAGGGATGCATCGAGGTGCTGCGGGTGAACGAGACGGCACATCTCGACGAGCTCGCAGGTGCCTGAGCCCCTCTCCCCCTTCAAGCTCCCTTCAGGAGGAGAGGGAGCGCAAGCAGGGTGCACTAGGCCGGTGCGACGCCTTGGCGAAGCTTGCGGTATTTTGCCGAGACGAGAAGCGTGCGATTGGGCAATATCCCGCGCCTGACCGGGTCGTCGACAAAACCGTGGACTACGCCAGAAACGTCGAGAGGAACGCCATGACGCTCTACCGCCGCCACTTCCTTCAGCTCGCCGGCGCGGCCGCGGTCGGCCTTGCCGGGACGGGCTTGGCGCGCGCCGACAGCTATCCATCGCGCTCGGTGCGCGTGATCGTCCCGTTCACGCCGGGCGGCCCGACCGACCTGTTCGCCCGGCTGGTCACGGCGAAGCTCTCCGAGCAGATGGGCGAGCAGTTCTACATCGAGAACGTCGGCGGGGCGGGCGGCAATATCGGCGCCGCGCGCGCCGCACAGGCGGCGCCCGACGGCTACACGATTCTCATCGACGGTGCGAATTTCGTGATCAATCCGTCGCTTTTTCACCAGGTGAACTACGATCCGTTCAAGAGCTTCGACCCGGTGACGATCGCGGCGAGCTCGCCAGCGATCCTCGCGGTCAACCCGTCGCTGCCGGCGAAGACCGTTAAGGAGCTGGTGGATCTGATCCGGGCCAATCCGAACAAGTACAGCTACGCCTCTCCCGGGACCGGCACGCCGCCCGACCTCGTCGGCGAGCTCTTCCGCCTCACCCTCAAGCTCAACGTGGTGCACGTGCCGTTCAAGGGCGGCGGCGAGGCGATCACCTCGACGCTCGGCGGGCAGACGCCGATCTCGTTCGGCGCGCTCGCGCCGGCGGTGCCGCTGGTCACGAGCAGCAAGCTGCGCGCGCTCGCGGTCACCGGCGCCAAGCGTTCCGCGGCGCTGCCGGACGTGCCGACCATGGCGGAAGCCGGCTTCCCCGAGATCCAGGGCGAGACCTGGTTCACCGTGGTGGTGCCGGCCGGCACGCCGAAGCCGATCATCACGCGGCTCAACCGCGAGATCGCGCACGCGGTCGCGGCGCCCGACGTGACCCAGCGCTTTGCCGTGCTCGGCTATGAGCCGATGTCGATCACGCCCGAGGAGACGATGGCGCGGTTCAAGGCCGACAGTGCCAAATGGGCCAAGGTCATCCACGACGCCGGGATGGAGATTCAGTAAACCCTCACTGCGGATTGCGCGTCACCCTCGCCTGCAGGGGGAGGGTCGACCGCCATCGAGAATACGCCCAGCGAATCGCGCCTTCACCCCACCCCGCCCGCTTCGCTCGCGACCCTTCCTCTGCACGGAGGGTGACACGGAGGATCACTTGGATCTCGGACTGAAAGACAAGGTCGCCATCGTCACGGGAGGCAGCCGCGGCATCGGCAAGGCATGCGCGGCGGAGCTGCTGGCGGAAGGCGCGATCGTCGCGGTCGTCAGCAAGAATCCCGCGGTCAATGCCGCGACGGTGCGCGAGCTGGACAAAGCCCATCCCGATCGCGTGCTCGGCATTCCCACCGATCTTGCCGACGATGCCGCGATCGCGGCAATGACGGCGCAAGTGGCCGAGCGCTGCGGCCGCATCGACATTCTGGTCAACTCGGCCGCGACCGTCATTCCGCAGGACTTCTTCAAGATGGACGACGCGCATGTCGGCAACCTGCTCGAGGAGAAGTTCAACCCGGCCGCCCGCTGCATCCGCCACGTCGTCCCGCACATGCGCCGGGGCAAATGGGGCCGCATCATCAACATCTCGGGCCTCGCCGGGCGGCAACCGCATTTCCAGGTCGTGCCGGCCGCGCTCAACAATTCGGCCATGCTCAATTTGACCAAAGCGCTCGCGGTCGAGCTCGCCAGGGACGGCATCCTCATCAACGCCGTGGTGCCCTACATCATCGGCACCGAGCGGCAGGACGAGACCATGCGCGAATGGGCGAAGGTCACCGGCCAGACCGAGGCGGAGGTACGCCAGCAACGCGTGTCGAAGCTTCCGGTCGGGCGCATGGGCCGCCCCGACGAGGTCGCGGGCGTCGTCGCCTTCATGGCCTCGGAGCGCTCGAGCTATGTGGTCGGCACCGCCTGGTATGTCGATGGCGGCGGCTCGATGACGCTGTGAGGAAAACGCGAATGAACATTCGACGCCGCCGATTTATTCACCTCGTCGCGAGCGCGGCCGCGTTCCCGGCGGCAGCGCGCATTGCCCGCGCCGACACCTATCCGTCGCGGCCGGTGCATCTCGTCGTCGGTTTCTCGCCGGGCTCGGCGTCGGACATCAACGCGCGCCTGATCGGCCAGTGGCTCTCGGACCGGATGGGACAGAGCTTCGTCGTCGACAATCGTTCCGGCGCCGGCGGCAATATCGCGACCGAGCTCGTGGTGCGGGCGAAGCCGGACGGCTACACGCTGCTCTATATGTCGACCGCGGTCGCGATCAATCCGACGCTCTACGAAGGCAAGCTCAGCTTCGACGCGCTGCGCGACCTCGCGCCGGTGGCAAGCATCGTGCGCACGCCGTTCGTGATGGAGGTCAACAAGGATCTGCCGGTGAGGACCGTTCCCGAGTTCATTGCCTACGCCAAGGCCAATCCGGGCCAGATCAATTTCGCGACCGTCGGCGCCGGCAGCGCGCAGCATCTCTACGGCGAGTACTTCAAGATGCTGACCGGCATCGACATGGTGCCGGTGCACTACCGCGGCGCCGCGCCCGCGATCACCGACATGATCGCGGGTCGTGTCCAGGTGATGATCGACGCCGTCGTCTCGTCGCTGTCCTACATCAAGTCGGGCCAGTTGCGCGCGCTCGCGGTGACCACGGCGACGCCGCAGCCGGACCTGCTGCCCGGCATTCCGACGATCGGCCAGTTCGTGCCCGGCTATGATGCGAGCGGCTGGCAGGGCGTGTGCGCCCCGGTGAAGACGCCGACCGAGATCGTCGCGCGGCTCAACCACGAGATCGACACGCTGCTCGCCGAACCCAAGGTGAAGGCACGGCTCGCCGAGCTCGGCGGCCTCGTCGACGCCGGCACGCCGGCCGATTTCGGCAAGTTCATCGCGGCCGAGACGGAGAAATGGGGCAAGGTGGTGCGGCAGGCGGGCGTGAAGGCGGATTGAGTGAGTGTGCCTGTCTACTGAGCCTCGCGCGCGATGCGCTGCAGGATCGGTTGCCACGTCGCCTGCTGCGATTGCACGAACGCGATCGTCTGCTGGGGCGTCATGTATTGCGTGAAGGCGCCGTTGGCGGCGAACTTCGCCAGCAGATCCTTGTCCGCGAGCGCGGTGCGCAAATCCGCGCTGACCTTGCGGATAATCGCTTCGGGCGTGCCGATCGGCGCCAGCATCACGTTCCAGGCGCCGACGAAGAAGCCCGGCAGAGTCTCGGCGACGGTCGGGATGTCTTCCAAGCCGGGCAGCCGCCGCTCCGACGTCGCAGCCAGCATCCTGGCGAGACCGCCGCGCGTTGCGCCGGCAATCCCCGCATATGCGTCGAGCACGAGATCGACGCGCCCGCTGGTGACGTCGCCCATCGCCTGGGCCGGGCCGCCCGGATAGGGCACGAGGCGCAGCTTCACGCCGGCGCGATCCTGCAGCAGCTCCATCGTGAGATGCGTGAGGCGGCCACGGCCGGTCGACGCATAGGACAGTTCGCCCGGCTTGGCCTTGGCGCGTGCGATCAGCTCGGCAATGGAATCGATGCCGGCCTTGGGCGAGGCGGCGATGAAGATCGGCTGCTGCAGCACGAAGCCGATGGCGGCGAAATCGCGCGGCAGCTCGATCGGCAGGTTGGGCGCAACGCCCGCCCCGCCCTTGATGGAGAGGAAGGGCGAGGTTGCCGGCAGATAGAGCGTGTAGCCGTCGGCCGGCGCCGCAGCGGCGACACGCGCCGAGATGCCGCCGCCGGCGCCGGGCTGGTTGAGGATCAGCACCTGCTGGCCCCACAGCTTGCCCAGCTTGTCGGCGAGCGTGCGCGCAGTGAAATCGTTGGCACTGCCGGCGGCCGAGTCGACGACGATGCGGACCGGCCGGTCCGGATAGGCGCCCTCGGCGCACGCCGGCGCAACCGCCATGGTGGCGGCGGCGAGGAACGCAAGGGTGCCAAGGATCGTTGCTCCGCGTCGTTTGACCATCGGCGTCCTCACAAGGTCGGCTTCGATCGATCGAACCTGCGCGCTTCGCCACCCGTGCGCAAGCCGTTGACTCCCGCGTGCTTTGCGATACCAGCGCAATGAAATTCAAGTTCTTCGGCTGGATGAACCACATGCAGGCTTCGATCAAGGACAAGATCCATCGCGGCGAGGTCGCGCTCGGCGTCTCGCTGATGTTTCCCTCGCCGCAGCTCGTCGAGATGCTGGCCTATGCGGGCTTCGACTGGGTGCTGATCGACTGCGAGCACGGCTCGATCGGCCCGGCCGACGTCGAGCTGATGGCGACGGCGGCGGACGCGTCCGGGATCGCCGCGATCGCGCGCCCCCGCTCCAACGCTGCGGCGGACATCCAGTCGGTGCTCGACCGCGGCGTCTCGGGCGTGCAGATCCCGCACATCAATACGCGGGCGGATGCCGAGCGCGCGGTGGCTGCCGTCAAGTTCGGGCCGGGTGCCGGACGCGGCCTCGCCGCCGGCACGCGGCCCGACCGCTGGGGCCTCGGCGCGCGCATGCCGGATTTCGCCGCGCAGGCCAATGCGCAATCGCTGGTGTGCGTGCAGATCGAGGACCAGGAGGCGGTCGGCAACATCGACGAGATCCTCGAGGTCGACGACATCGACGTGTTCTTCATCGGGCCGTCCGATCTGTCGCAGTCGATGGGCCACCCGGGCGCGCCCGGGGCTCCGCCGGTCGCGCAGGCGATCGAGCGCACCCTCGCCGCGATCCGTGCCGCCGGCAAGGCGCCCGGCATGCCGGCAACGACGGAGGCGCTGGAGAAGGTGATCGGCAGCGGGTGCCGCTACGTCTACAACCACCTGCCGCGCATCCTCGGCGCCGGGGCAAAGGCGTATTTGGCGAAGGCGGGGCGCTGAGATCGACACGGCGCGATGCCTGCGCTCCCTCTCCGGGCTTCTTCAGCGGGGAGAGGGTTGGGGTGAGGGCGCCGCTTGTTCCGAGTTCGTGGAGGGGAGCGAACCCCTCACCCGGACCCTCTCTCTAAGAGTGGCCTAAAAAGCGGGAGAGCGCGCGCTAGCGTCAGTGCAAGGGCTCACGGCCGCACATCCTCGATCGACCACGGCAGCTCCGTGCCGCCGCGGAAGATGACGACCTCGTCGTCATCGACGGGCACGGCAGCAGGCAGGCTCGCAGGGCGACGCACCAGCGTGATGGTGCCCGCGTTCGGCGCGAGGCCGTAGAAGCGCGCGCCGTTGATCGAGGCGAAAGCCTCGAAGCGATCGAGCGCGCCCTCCTCGTCGAACACCTGCACGTAGGATTGCAGGGCGCCAGCCCCCACGAAGGCGCCGGCCGCGCAGCAGTCTCGCTCCTTGTTGCGGCGCGGGTGCGGTGCCGTATCGGTGCCGATGAAGAAGCAGGCCTCGCCCGCCGTCGCGGCGCGCCGCAGCGCCAGGCGATGCCTCTCGCGCTTCGCCACCGGGAGGCAGTAGAGATGCGGGCGCAGGCCGCCCTGGAAGATCGAGGTGCGGTTGATGATGAGGTGGTGCGGCGTGATGGTGGCGGCGGCGCGCGCCGCGTGCGCGCGCACGATGTCGAGCGTCTCGGCCGTCGTGGCGTGCTCGACCACGACCTTGAGGCCCGGGTGGCGCGCAAGGAGCGGCACGAGCTCGGTCTCCATGAACACCGCCTCGCGGTCGAAGATGTCGACGGCAGGATCGGTCACCTCGCCGTGCACCAAGAGCTTCATCCCGATGCGCTCCATGCGCGCGAGCACCGGCGCGAGGCCCGCGATGCTGGTGACGCCGTGCGCCGAGTGAGTGGTGGCGCCCGCCGGATAGAGCTTGGCGGCGACCCAGATGCCCTCGGCATAACCGCGCTCGATGTCGTCCGGTGACGTCGTATCGGTGAGGTAGCAGGTCATCAGCGGCGTGAAGTCGCTGTCCGGCGGCAGGGCCGCTTTGATGCGCTGGCGATAGGCCGCCGCCATCGCGGCGGTCGTCACCGGCGGCACCAGGTTGGGCATGATGATGCCGCGCGCGAACTGCGCCGCAGTGAACGGCAGCACGCTCTTGAGCATGGCGCCGTCGCGCAGGTGGACGTGCCAGTCGTCCGGGCGGCGGATGGTGATGCGGTCGGGCTTGGGCCGCCTGCCGGCCGCAGTGTCGAACAGGCGATCGATGCTCATGGGAGGCCTCCGGGCGGGCTCAGCGCCGACAACAGATGCGACGTTCGTGCGGTCATCCACCAATAGCTGCAAACTTCTCCGACCAGCACCGCGGCATTGGTGATAGCTTGCCTCGCCACCGATCGCCAATATGGAGCAGCGCTCGGAGCTCGGCTGCGTCATCGCCAGGCGTCCGCCAGGAGGTACAGATGCATTGCACGGCGATCGCGCCTTGGCAGATCGCTCTCGCCGGTCTCATTGATCGCCCGTCCGGCAGGCCCGCAAAAGAGCCCGCTCCAGCGCGTGCGCTGCTCGGCCGATGAGCGGGATTTGTGCGGGGCGGACAGGAGGGACTGTATGAACGAAGCTCGCCGCAACAGCTCCAGGGACTGCGAGCAGGAATAGAGCGCCTGCCTGGCACGCTGTGGTCACTGACGGGCGGCGACCCCGCGCGCCCGAGCCGCGGCTTGCTTGCGCTCGATCCGGTCCACGACGCTACGGCGCGTGCACCCAGATGTCGGCCAGAATGCGGGCGCCAGGTACTGCGAGCCAGTCGACCTCGATCGCAGACAGCGGCAGCGGCAGGCCGTCGAGCGCGCTCGACCATGCCTCGATCGCGGCCGGCAATTCCGCGAGGTCGGTCAGGAAGAGCTGCAGTCGCACCATGTCGGCGAGATCGGCGCCGGCTTTGCGGCAGAGCGCCTGCGCGCGCGCCGCGATGGCGCGCACCTCGTCCTTGACGGCGATCGCCGTGAACGGCGCCCGGGGATCGGCGCCGACCTCGGCGAGCAGCCCGTCCGCGTCGCTGGCGGTGAGCCCCGACAGAAACAGCAAGTCGCCGGCGCGTACCGCGACCGTCGCTCCGTCCTCGACGATCGGCTGCGCGGCCGCCCCACGGACGCTGATCGTATTGATCTCGATGCGGCCGTCGGCGACGATGAAGCCGGGCGTCGCGGTCGGGATGATGGTCGTCGCCGGCGTGACCGCGAAATGCGCCCGCCAAACCTCGTTGAATGCCGCAACGTCGGCACGATCACGCATGTAGACCTGCGCCTTGACGACGTCGGCGAGGCTCGCGCCCGCGGCCGCGAGCGAGGGCGCGAGCTTGTGCTCGACAATGAACCGCGTCTCGAGCTTGATCGGCGTGCCTTTCCACAGATGGCCGTGCGGCATGCGCGCCACCGGATCGAGCGGGCCTTGCGCGGTGTCGCGCGCTTCCGCGGTCTGGCCCGGCACGAACAGGAACTCGCCGGCGGCGAGTGCCGGGCTGTAGCCCGAGCTCGCGTGGATCGACCAGCTGGTGTCGATCTTGAGGTGTTGGGCGCGAAAGTCGCCAGATGGCACCGCGGCCATGAGCTGCACTTCCTGCGTCTGTCCCGGATACGGCATGGCGCGGTGCAGGTTCGAGGTGGAAGGCGGGATGCGGCCGGCAAAGACCTCGCGCCGGACCTCGTGGTAGGGATCGACCGCGTGCGCGCCGACATAATACTGGTCGATGCGCACGCAATCGGCGAAGCCGAGTCCCGCCGCGGCGAGCACCTCGCGCGCATTGGCGAACAGGGCGCGTGCCTCGCGCTTGCAGGGCGGCTCGCCGGCGAGCGGGTTGCGGCCGCCGGTGACGCCCGGCGGCAGGCCGACGCCCGGCACCGCGCCATTGAGGCCGGTGGCGAATACCCAGCGTCCGGCGCGGACGCCGCGCGCGAGTGTGGCGCCAAGTCGCGGCAGCTTGACGGGAAGAAGGGCCTGCGTGGTGCGTGCCGTCATTGAATGTCGCCGTCAACCGATGCATGCATGATGGCTGGATCTGCCGTCGACCATAAAGGCTGCGTGCCGGGAGGGGAATGCGGTGCTGCTGCGACGATCAATGACTGCAATCGTTGGGTGCCTGTTGCTGGCCGCCGCCACGTCGACGTGCCGCGCGCAGACATCCACACAGACATCAACGCCGACTTGGCCGACCCGGACCGTGAAAGTGGTGGTGCCCTATGCGCCCGGCGGCGTCACCGACACGATGGCGCGCCTCACCGCCGACCGCCTGAGCAAAATGCTCGGGCAGACCTTCTTCATCGAGAACCGGTCCGGCGCCGGCGGCGCCATCGGCATCGACTACGCGCTGCACTCACCGCATGACGGCACCACCATCCTGTTCGTGGGCAGCACGTTGTTCACCGTGCTGCCGCTCGCCCAGAAGGTCGACTACGTGCCGCTCAAGGACCTCGTGCCGATCAGCATCACCGGGACGAACGGCATGGTGCTGGTCACCGCCAGGGACGCGCCGTACTCGACCTTGCGCGAGTTCATCGACTACGCGCGCGCCCATCCGGGCAAGATCTCTTATTCGAGCGGCGGGCCGGCGACCAACAACCATCTGCCGATGGCGTGGCTCGGCGGGCTCGAGCACCTCGACATGGTGCATGTGCCGTTCCGCGGCGGCCAGCAGGCACTGCAGGCCGTGCTGGCGAAATCGGTCGACGCGCATTTCGGCAATTCGTCGGACGTGATCGGGCCGGTGCAGAGCGGAGCCGTTAAGGCGCTCGCGGTCTCGACCAAGCAGCGCCTGCCGCAGCTGCCCGACGTGCCGACCGTCGCCGAGACGGTGCCGGGCTTCGAATACGTCGCCTGGAACGGCTACGCGGTGGCGGGCGACTTTCCGCCGGACGCCGTCGCGCGCCTGGTCGACGCACTCGAGGTGATCGCGCACGACCCGGATGTGATCAAGCGGTTCGCCGCGCTCGGCATCGATTCGGTCGGCACGACGCAGCAGGAGGCGATCGCATCCATCCGCCACGACATGCCGATCTACGCCAAGATCGTCGACATGGCGGGGGTGCGGTTGAAGTAGATGCGGATGGATTTGTAGCCCGCATGGAGCGAAGCGAATGCGGGGAAAGCGTCTCCGCGGATAGGGCGGCCCCGGGTTACGCTTCCCTCCTCCGGGCTACGCAGAGACGCTCAGCTCAGCCTCATACCCGAACAATGCCGGCAGGCCGCCGGTGTGGATGAAGAGGACACGCTCGCCGCGCGCGATGGTGCCGTTGCGCACCAGCGCGACGAGCACGGCGAGGCTCTTCGCCGTATAGACCGGATCGACGAACAGGCCCTCGGTGCGCGCCATCAGCTCGAGCGCCTCGCGCGCGGGCGGCCCGAGGCGTCCGTAGCCCGGCGCGAGCGCCATGTCCCAGGTCACGACGTCGTCGTTGCCGAGGAGCGGTGGGCAGCCGAGCAGCCGCGCGAGGCTCGCCGCGACCGCCGTGACGCGATCGCGCTGCGCATCCGCCGGGCGGCGCACGCAAGCGCCGTGCACCGGTACGCGGCAGTTCATCGCCCGCAGCCCGCACAGCAGGCCCGTATGCGTCAGCGAGCTGCCGGAGGCGACGACGACGCTGTCGAACGCGATGCCCTGCTGGGCCGCCTGCTCGACGATCTCCTTGGCGGCGAGCATATAGCCGAGGGCGCCGAGCGGCGGGTTGTCGATGCCGAGCGGAATGACGTAGGGCCGCTTGCCGGCGGCGCGCAGCCGCTCGGCCTCGTCGCGCAGCGCCTGGTCGGCGGCCGGCTCGTTCTCGCCCTCGGGAAACGACAGGCGGCGGGCGCCGAGCAGGTCATCGAGCAGGACGTTGCCCGATGTGTAATACGTGCGGCCCATGCCCGGCACGCGCTCCTCCAGCTGGAGAACCGCGTCGAGCCCGAGCTTCGCGGCCGCGGCCGCGGCCGCGCGCATGTAGTTCGATTGCACGGCGCCGGTGATCAGCACCGTATCGGCACCCTGGGCGAGCGCGGCGCCGAAATAGAACTCGAGCTGCCGGATCTTGTTGCCGCCGAAGCCGAGCCCGGTGAGATCGTCGCGCTTGACGAGCACCTCGACGTCGAGCTGGCGCGACAGCCGCGCGAGATGCTCGAGCGGGGTCGGGGCGGACTGCAGGGTGGCGCGCGGGTGCTTGTCGATCAGGGCGAAGATATTCATCGGCGCAGACCTAGCACAAGAATCCGGCCCACGCGTGCTCACGCGCCTACTTGCCTCACGATCGCGACCAACCCATGCTGGGTTGCGCATACCGGAGGGTGCTGATGAAGATCATCCCACTATTGCTGGCGACGGCCTCACTTTGCCTCGCATCGATGGATCGCGCGGCGACGCAACCGCCGACATCGGACGCCAAGCTGATCACGCTCGGCACGCGCGGCGGGCCCTTGCCGACCGCCGATCGGGCCCAATCGGCCAATCTCCTGGTCGTCAATGGCGCGCTCTATCTCATCGATGCGGGCGGCGGCGTCACCCGCCGGATCGTGCAGACGGGATACGACTTTCGCAAGGTCGGCAAGATCTTCATCACCCATGCGCACAGCGACCATACGGCGGGCCTCGCGACGCTGCTGGTGAGCCAATGGGAATATCAACGCGCCGAGCCGACCGACATCTACGGCGGCGGGGTCGAGGCGCTGGTGAAGGGGGCGCTCGCCTATCTCACACCCAATGCGGAAATCCGCTGGGCAGAGGGCAAGCGGCGGCCGATGGAGGCGACGTTCCGCGGTCACGATGTCTCCGCCGGCGTGATCTACCGGGACGCGAACATCGTGGTGACGGCAGTCGAGAACACGCATTTCCATTTCGAGCCCGACACGCCGCCCTACGGGAAGTACAAGTCATTCTCTTATCGGATCGAGACGCCGGGACGGGTCTTCCTGTTCACCGGCGACACCGGCCCGTCCGCGGCGGTCGAGGCGCTCGCCAAAGGCGCCGACGTGCTCGTGACCGAGGTGACCGTCATCGACGACGTCCTGGCGCTGTTCAAGAAGAGCGACGCCTGGCGCGCCAAGACCGAGGCGGAGCAGAAGGGCTGGATCCGGCATATGCAGGAGGAGCACGTCTCTCCGCAATACGTCGCCGAGCTGGCCGCGAAGGCCGGCGTCAAGACGATCGTAATGACGCATCTATCGCCGTCGACCGATCCGAACGACGATTATCACCGCTTCGTCGACGAGGCGAAGAAGCATTTCTCCGGCGAGGTCGTCGTCGCCAAGGACTTGATGCAGTTCTGATGCGGACGCCGGGCTCGGCGCTTGCGGCACCGAGCCCGACCACCATTGCGGAGCAGAATGAAGTACCGCGAAATCGGCTTACTGCCGCTTCCAGGCCTCGGCGCCCATCTTGGTGCCTTCCGCATAGGTCCAGACGCCCGCCCAGTTGTCGCCGTCCTGGCCGTAAAGCGCGAGGCCGGTGCTGTCGCCGGTCCGGTAGGTGATGGCGATGAAATCCTTATTGCCGATCCCGGTGCCAACGAACTTGGTGCCGCCCACGTCCCAGACGACGTGGTAAGTGTCGCCGGTCTTCGTCACCGTCACGCTGCCCTCGTATTTCGAGCCGTTCGGGTTCTTGCCTTCGACCTCATAGGTACCGACGGGATCGGCCGCGAAAGCGACGGTGGCGAAACTGAACAGCATTGCCAGTGCAACTAGGAATGATCGCATATTGAGCTCCCTGTAAGAGTCAGATTCCTCAGCGGGCGTGACTTTAGCCAACCAATGGAATTACGCAACAAGCCGCAGCTTGCGCGGCTACCGGCGACGCATCCAATAGCTGCAAGCTTTCGTCTCGTCTCTGGCCCACTTGCAAAATTCAACGATACTTCAGGCGAAATTCATCAATACTTCAGGCCATCGCGGCACAATTGATGCGCTGTCCTCGGCGGGCACGACCATCGCGAGCTTCGCGGGTCAAGGGCACATCCCGTTTCCAGTGGGATCGGGTGCAATGGATTTATCGATGGGCGCAAATCGTTGCCGGCGGGGGCGTCCCCTTCGCCTGAGTATGCACAAGTCACATATTCCGCCATAGCTTCAGCTCGAGCGGAAAAGCGAACCGAGAGAGCGATGTCTTTGCCCGCCTCGAGCGCGCCGGGCCAAGCTCGGCGCGCTGCGTGTCACCACGAGTTCTGGCGATCGTAGGGCTGGCCGCTGCGCCAGGACGTATCGCCGAAAGGGGCATTCCAGGTGCGCTGGCGCTGATCACCGTAATAGGGGTTGCCCCAAATGCCGTTCTGGCGGCTGGTGTTGTAGCCGTCATCGCTCTCCCACGGGTCGCGAACGGGCACCGGCTTGCGGATGGCGAGGCCGCCCTGCGGCTGGTCGTTGAGCACGACGACGAACTCGGTGCGGTAGTTGGTCTCGCGGTTGAGCGGCTCGTCCGAGATGATGATCGACGAGCGCGGCAAGGCGGTCGGCGCGATGCGATCGAGCACCTCCTGCGGGATGGTGATGCGATCGAGCGCGTCCTTGGCGCTCTCGTTGCCGTCGATCGTGACCGCGGTCCAGCGCAGGCCCTTGTCGGTCGCGGCGACCGCCGTGAAGACGTGCGTGCCGATCGGCTTGTCGGGATCGCGGATGGTGACCGGGACCTCGATGGTCGAGTCGAACCGCTCGCCGCCGTCGACTACGTGCTTGTGGGTGGCGCGCCGCACGTAGAGCTTCTGCGTCTTGCGGCTGATGAACACCGCGACCGGCTCGTCCGCAAGTCTCGCGTCCTGCGCAACCCTGGCGGTCTCCACCTTCTTCGCCTCGGCCGCCTTAGCGGCGTCCTGCGCGGCCTTGGCGGCGTCGAGCTTCGCCTTGGCCTCGGCGGTCGCGTCGGCGAGCTGCTTCGCGGCTGCCGCGGCCTTCTGCTTGAGCTCGGCGGCGCGCGCCCTGGCTTGGTCGTTCTTGGCGGCGGCGACGAGCTTGTCCGCGTAGGCCGCTTCGGCGTCGGCGTGCTTCTTGGCGAGCTCGAGCTTGCGGATCACGGCCGCGAGCGGCGCGGCGGCGCGCGTTGCTTTCGCCGCCGTGGCCTTCGCCTCGTCGGCGGCCTTCGCGGCCGCATCCGCATCGCGCGTGAGGGCCTCGGCCTTGGCGGGAGCCGCGGCAATCGCCTGCGGGTTCGGCACGAACAGCTTCGGATCGCTGAAGTCGACCGGTTCGGCGTCGTCGGGCGAAATGATCACGCGCATGCCGACCGCCACCGGGTCGAACAGCTTCTCGGCGAAGTCGTAGGGCATGCGTACGCAGCCATGCGAGGCCGCATAACCGGGCAGTGGGCCGCCGTGCAGCGCGATGCCCGACCACGTGATGCGCAGCATGTTCGGCATCCAGGCGTCGTCGTAGAGATTCGAGTGGTGGTCCTTGTCTTTGTCGATGACGCTGAACACGCCGGCCGGCGTCTCGCGACCGTGGATGCCGCTCGACACCGGCGCGCGCAGGATCCAGCCGTCCTTGTCGTAGATCGTCACCCGCTGGCTCTTGATCGAAACGATCGCCATGATCGGCTCGCCGGCCGGGCGCGGGGCGGCCTGCTCGGTCTGGCGCGCCGGTTTTTGCGAGTGCTTCACCGCGGCGCCGGTCGGGGGCGCCGCCAGCAGGGTGGTCAGAGCCAGCGACGCGAGGGCAATCCCCCGCCGCAGCGTCGATCGATGCGTCGAATATCGCCGCGTCAAATTATCATGTGTCATGTCATGCCCGCTGGAGGGGCCGCCGGCGGCGGCCGGAAAGCGAATCGTGCCGTACCGAACACATTAAGGCGGTTATGGTTCCCGTTTTATGAACCTTGGTCAACGGGCGCGAGGAGGTGAGGAAAAACGCGGTCGCCACGTGAGACCACGCCCGGTCGTTGGTCGCAGGGGGCGCGATTCCGTTCAGGCTGGAATTCTCAAATCATTGGGGCCGGGTCGCGAATGGACCGCACTGCGCGTACGTGCCGCGGCGCCTGTTGAAATCACCCGGGTCACCATGGAGGCGAGCAAGCGCACTATATAGCTGCGGGATCACCGCTGCCGGAATCTTGCCAAGCCGCGCCCCGTCGCGGCAGGAGCGAAGAGGCAGCACTCGATGGTGCTGGACGCAAGCGCAGGCGGGCGCATGGGCGACCCCACCGGGGCGCGCCCATGCTGCCAGCAAAAGCTTCGCCGCCGGTGGCGCTCCTCAGCTTGCGCTCGGAGCGTGCGGCGGCCGCTTCGAACCCTGCGATGGTTCGGGGCGGTGCACGTGAGCGTCGCGCGCGAGCCGAAGCGCGCGCAATTGGCGCATGCGATCGTACTTGGCTCGCTCGGCCGCACGGTACTCGGCCATCGCTTTGGGCGCATCCGCCGCCTGCTGTTGGCGGTGCTTGAACATGGCTTCTGCCCGGGCGCGGGCAGCGGCATCGGTTTTTTGGGGCATGACATTACAACGCGAAACGCCCAGTCTTGTTCCCTCGCGGCCAGCCCGTCATAGTCTGCTGGCGGGCTGTGCCAAAAGGGGAAAGCCATGACGCGGAACAAACTGGGACGCCGCGCTTTGCTGCGCCTCGCCGCGGGCGCCGTCGCGTTGCCGGCACTCGCGCGGGTGGCGGCCGCGGCCACCTATCCTGCGCGAACGGTGCGCATCGTCTGCGGCTTCGTCGCCGGTCAGATTCCCGACATCGCGGCGCGCATGTTCGCGCAAGGGCTGTCGGCGCGGCTCGGCCAGCAGTTCATCGTCGACAACCGCCCCGGCGCGGCGACCAATCTCGCCACCGAGATGGTCGCGCATGCGGCACCCGACGGATACACGCTGCTCGTCCTCACCTCGAGCAACACGACCAACGCGTCGCTCTACGGCAATCTCAAGTTCGACCTGCTGCGGGACTTCACGACCGTCGCGACGACCTTTCGCTCCGCCCTGGCGCTCGAGGTCAACCCCGCCGTCCCGGCGAAAACGACGGCCGAGTTCATCGCCCATGCCAAGGCCAATCCCGGCAAGATCAACTATGCGTCGCCGGGCGTCGGCACCATTCCGCATGTGGCGGGCGAGCTGTTCCGGTCGATGGCCGGCATCGACATCGTCCACGTGCCGTATCGCACCGCCTATCTGCCGGATCTGCTGGGCGGCCAGGTGCAGGCGGCCTTCACGCCGGTCTCGACATCGCTCGATTTCATCGCCCAAGGCAAGCTGCGCGCGCTCGGCGTGACCAGCGCCGACCGCGCGGGCGTCCTGCGCGACGTGCCGACCATCGCCGAGGCCTTGCCGGGCTATTCGGCCTACATCTGGGACGCGCTGGCCGGGCCGAAGGGCATGCCGGCCGACATCGTCGCGGTGCTCAACCGCGAGACCAACGCGGTGCTGGCCGATCCCGCCGTCAAGGACAAGCTGGTCGCGCTCGGCGCCGAGCCGATGGTGATGTCGGTCGAGCAATCAGGCGCCTTCGTCGCCGACGAGACGGCGAAATGGGCCAAGGTGATCCGCTCCGCCGGCATCAAGCTGGAATGACGCCTGCTGGCGTCGGCGCTTTCGCGCCGCCCGTCTCGCTCGCCCGACGCTTCCATTCAGCTCAAGTGCGGGCCTGGACCTTCCGCCGCTTCGAGAACGGCTGCCCTCCACTCGCGCTTCACCGGCAGGATGGGCGGCATCGGCGCAACCTCGGGTTCAGGCGTCGCCGGGGCGAGCCCCTCGATGTTCTCGGTGTGGACCGCACGGCGCATGAAGAGATTGTAGAGCAGCCATTGTCCGCGCGTGCGCGGGCCCGACATCGGAAAGCGGCTGGCGATCGATCCCAGTGAATAGAACCGGTGATAGGTCTCGCGCATGCCGATGCGCAAATCCTCGCCCGACATCCGCTCCGGCCGAAACACGACATGGCCCTGGTCGTACATCGACCAGTCGAATGAGACGATGCGGTTGGCCTTCTTCATCTCGTACCAGGTCAGCGTTCCCGGATAGGGCGTCAGCGCCGAAAAGGCGCACGCATCGTAGCCGGCGTCGATATTGAAACGAAGCGTCGTGTCGAACACCGAGGCGTCGTCGCCGTCGAAGCCGAACATGAACAGCCCGAACACCATGATGCCGTGGGCGTGCACCTTGTCGACCAGGGCCGCGAACGTCTCCGGCCGGTTCACGTGCTTGTGCACGCTCTTGAGCGTGTCGCGCGATATGGATTCGAAGCCGATGCTCAGCATCGTGCAACCGCTCTCGGCGGCGAGATCGAGCATGCGGTCATCCTGCGCGAGCTTCGAGGTGACGCCGGCCTGCCACTTGAGGCCGCGGCCGCGCAGCGCGCGCATGAGCTCCTTGGGCCGCTCCGGCGTGCCGAAGAAATCGGCGTCGTTGATCGAAATGGTGCGCGAGCCGCAGCTCTCCATCTCGCGCACCACCTCGTCGATCGGGCGGTAGCGGAACTTGAGGCCGTTCATCAGCGGCTCGGCGCAGAAGGTGCAGCCCTGGTGGCAGCCGCGCGACGTCTGCACGAAGGTCTTGTTCACGTACCGATGCTTCTTGAGCAGATCGTAGCGCGGCATCGCCATACCGACCATCGAGTGCAACTTGTCGGACTTGTAGATGCCGCGCATCTCTCCGCGCGCCAGATCGTCGAGCAGCCGGTCGATCACGAGCTCGACCTCGCCGATGACCACGGCATCGCAGTGCGCGAGCGCCTCGCGCGGCATGAAGCTCGGATGAACCCCGCCCATCACCACCGGAATACCCTGTCGGCGAAACCGGTCGGCGATCTCATAGCCCCGGTTCACGTAAGCGGTCATGGCCGAGATGCCGACCAGATCCGCTTTCAAGTCGAAATCGATCGATTCGATGTTCTCGTCGGTGAGCACGACCTCGTATTTGTCGGCTGGGATCGTGGCCGCGACCGCCAGCAGACCGGCCAAAGGGGAATATAGCGCCCGCCCGAGATAGATCGGGCGGGTGGTGAGCGAGTCGGTCTTGGGGTTGATCAAGTGGATGAGGCGAGTGCGCATGGGAGCTCCATCCTTTTCGTGAGAATGAAAATGAAACAGCGGAGCGTTCGCGGCGTTCCGCGCGGCGGGCAATATCGGCCGTTGACGAGAAGCGTTCGGAAGCCCGAAGAGTCCCAAGTCGAACTGAGCGTAGGGCAGGATGCGCAAGCGGCGCTTGCGAGCTTGCGCCCTCGTCGCATCAGCGGGCCGCGGCGCCGTCGATCCCGACGGGCGCAGCGCCTGTTTGCGCAAGGCAAATCCCGGATTTCGCTTGCGCTCAATCCGGGCTACGTTGCGGCCACGGCATACCTTTCGCCACAATGGAAAGACCATGGACCAGCCAACAGCCGCCTCCGACGACATCCTGCTCGACCTGCGCGACGGCATCGCGCGCGTGACATTCAACCGGCCGCAGGCTCGCAACGCCTTCACGTTCGCGATGTACGAGCGGCTCGCCGAGATTTGCCGCCAGGCGAACAGCGACCACGGCATCAAGGTGCTGGTGCTGACCGGCGCGGGCGACAAGGCCTTCGCGTCGGGCACCGACATCAACCAGTTCCGCGCCTTCACGACGCCGCAGCACGCGCTCGACTACGAGGCGCGCATCGACCGGGTGCTGGGCGAGCTCGAGCAATGCCGGGTGCCGGTGATCGCGGCGATCGCCGGCGCCTGCACGGGCGGCGGCGGCGGCATCGCGGCGTGCTGCGACATCCGCATCGGCACCAAGACGACGCGGTTCGGCTTCCCGATCGCGCGGACGCTCGGCAATTGCCTGTCGATGTCGAACATCAGCCGGCTCACCGCGCTGGTAGGGCCGGCGCGGGTGAAGGACCTGATCTTCACCGCACGCCTGCTGGGCGCGGAGGAGGCCGCCGCCATCGGCCTGCTCAACGAGGTGGTCGAGGACGTCGCCGCCCTGCAGAAGCGGGCGGACGAGCTCGCCACCCTGATCGCCAACCACGCACCGCTCACCCTCAACGCGACCAAGCAGGCGCTGGCGCGGCTGCAGCGGCGGCTCTCGCGTGAGGAGGGCGAGGACTTGATCCTGCAGTGCTACATGAGCAACGACTTCCGCGAGGGGCTCGACGCGTTCCTCAACAAGCGCCCGCCGAAGTGGACCGGAACGTAGCGGTGACGAGCGGTTTGGCGGCGGCAGCCGAGAGCCGGTCGATCGGCCCGCTCGCCGGACTCAAGGTGATCGACCTCACACACGTGATGGCGGGCCCGACCTGCACGCTGATGCTCGCCGACATGGGCGCTGACGTGATCAAGGTCGAGAAAGTCCCGGACGGCGACGACTCGCGCCATATGGTTCCGCCGAAGGTCGGCGACGAGACCGCCGCCTTCATGATGATGAATCGCAACAAGCGGGGCATCGTGATCGACCTCAAGAGCGAAAGCGGCAAGAAAATCCTGCGGCGATTGATCGCCGGCGCGGACGTCCTGGTGGAGAATTTCGCGCCCGACGTGATGGAGCGCCTCGGATTCGGCTACGCGGCGCTGCAGCGCGAGCACCCGGCGCTGATCTACTGCTCGCTCTCGGGCTTCGGCCGCACCGGACCCTACGCCCATCGGCGCGGTTTCGACCTCGTCGCGCAGGCGATGAGCGGCATCATGAGCTTCACGGGTGAGCGGCCGGATGGGCCACCGGTGAAATGCGGACCGCCGCTGTCCGACATCACGGCGGGAATTCTCGCCGCCATGGGCATCGCGGCCGCCTATGCGCACCGGCTCAAGACCGGCGAGGGGCAATGGGTCGAGACCTCGCTGTTCGAGGCCGCCCTGGTGCAGACCTACTGGCAGTCGGCGATCGCGCTCGCGACCGGCGTCGCGCCGCGCGCCATGGGGTCGGCCCATCCGCTCAACGCGCCCTACCAGGCGTTCGAGGCGGCGAACGGCTGGATCGTGGTGGGCGGCGCCAGCCGCAAGCATTGGCAGCTGTTGCTCGAGGTGCTCGGCGCGGTCGAGCTCGCCGAGGATCCGCGCTTCATCACCGGCGCCGACCGCATGGCGCACCTGAAAGAGCTCGAGGCGGAGCTGAGCCGCCGCTTCCGCACCAAGCCGGCGCAATACTGGCTCGATGCGCTCGAGGCCAAGGGCGTGCCGTGCGGCCCGGTGCAGGACATGGTGACGGCGCTGCGCGATCCGCAGACGATCGCGCGCGAGATGGTCGTCGAGGCCGAGCACTCGGCGCTGGGCCCGGTAAGGACGGTCGGGCTGCCGGTGAAGTTCTCGGCGACGCCGGGCAAGGTGCGCAAAGGCGCGCCGCGCTACGGCGAGGACACGGATGCCGTGCTGCGCGAGGCGGGGTTCGGAGACGCGGAGATCGAGGCATTCCGGCGCGAACGGGCGATCGTCTCGCTATCTCGCAAGTAGCTCCGCCACGGCATCCCGGCGCTTCCGAAAAGTTGAGCGATTGCCCGATCGCCTACTCATTCTTGCGGCAGTTAATAGATAATTTTCCGTTTTCTGACCTTATTCCGGGACCCCTGCCAAAAAGGGAAAATCCGGGAGAACGAACCATGAAGGGCTACGCTGCCAACGCCACGCTGCTGTTCGCGATCGGTGCATTCCTCGCCGTCGCACCCGCTTTCGCGGCCGATCGTGCCACCAAGGACGAGGCTGTCGCCATGGTCAAGAAGGCCGTCGCGTACATCAAGGCGCAAGGGCCCGACAAGGCATATGCCGAGATCGACAACCGGACCGGCCAATTCGTCGATCGCGACCTCTACGTCGTCGTCTATCAGCTCGACGGGAAGGTGCTGGCCCACGGGGGCAACGCCAAGTTCGTGGGCAAGGACATGAAGGACGCGCAGGACGTCGACGGCAAGTACTTCGTGAAGGAGCGCATCGAGCTCGCCCAGAAGGAGCCGACCTTCTGGCAGGACTACAAGTTCATGGACCCGACGACCAAGAAAGTCGAGCCGAAGCAGATGTACTGCGAGCGGCTGGACAACACCGCGGTCTGCGCCGGCATCTACAAGCCCTGAAGCCGATCCGCCGAGCGCGCGAGGGCCGCCATTCCACCCCAACCATCGACGAGGCGTGCCAAAATGTTCGCCTGGCTGCGTAATCTCGGGTTCAACTGGAAGATTCAGCTCTCGCCCGCCTGCCTCATCATCGCGCTGGTGGGCGTGGGCGCCTACTTCCTCCATACGCTGACGAGCAATCAGGCGAACGTCTCGGGCCTTTTCGCGGGTCCGGTGCGCCAGGCGGAAGCGGTCGCCGATCTCAACACCACGATCTGGGCCGCGCACGCCAACCTCTACCGGGTGGCGGCCATGGCCGCCAACGAGAAGGACCAGAGCCAGCTGGAGGCGCTGGTCAAGCAGACCTCGACGGCGCTGGCCGAGATCTCGAGCAAGCTCAAGATCGCCGAAGCCGCGCGCGGCACCAATGCCGCGACGGCCGAGCAGTTCAAGAAGCTGGACACAGCGGTCGCGGCCTATCTGAAACAGTCGAGCGATGCGCTCGACATGGCCGACGGCGATCCGGCGTCCGCCCTCATTTTCATCAAGGGCGCGGAGCGGCAGTTCGCCAGCATCAAGGAGCTCACTGAAAGCCTGATTCGCGCGAGCAACGACGTGCGCGACCGCGAGATCTCTCGCGCAAACATGGCGCTCGAGGCGCAGAAGTCGATGCTCGCGGGCGTCGTCCTCGCGGTGGCGCTGATCGGCGTGCTGATCTCGTTCTTCGTCGGACGCGACATCTCGCGCCCGGTGGTCGCGATGTGCGCCGCCATGCGCGAGCTCGCGCAGGGTGACTTCGCCGTCCAATTGCCGGGCCTCGATCGTCGCGACGAGGTCGGGCAGATGGCGCGGGCGGTCGAGGAATTCAAGCTGCAGGCGGTCGCCAAGGCGCAGCGCGAGGCGACCGAGCGCGAGGAGAAAAATCGCGAGATCGAGCGCGCGCGCGCGGCCGAGCTGCAGAACTTCGCCGACCGCTTCGAGACGACCGTGGGCGAGATCGTCGACAAGGTCTCCTCGACGTCGGGCTCGCTCGAAAGCGCCGCCAACACCATGAGCAAGACCGCGCAGACCACGCGCGAGCTCGCCGGCGTGGTGGCGAGCGCCTCCGAGGAGGCCTCCGCGAACGTCCAGACCGTGGCGGCCGCCGCCGAGGAGCTCGCCTCCTCGGTCGACGAGATCGCCCGCCAGGTGCAGGAGTCGAGCCGCATCGCCGCCGAGGCGGTCGAGCAGGCCGCGCGGACCGATCAGCGCATCGGCCAGCTGTCGCAACTCGCCAACCGCGTCGGCGACGTCGTCAAGTTCATCACGGCGATCGCCGATCAGACCAACCTGCTGGCGCTGAACGCCACGATCGAGGCCGCGCGCGCGGGTGAAGCCGGAAGGGGATTTGCGGTGGTCGCGCAGGAGGTCAAGGCGCTCGCGACCCAGACCGCCAAGGCGACGGAGGAGATTTCCGGCCAGATCAGCGGGATCCAGTCCGCCACGCACGACTCGGTCGGGGCCATCCAGGAGATCACCAAGACGATCGGCCGTATCGCCGAGATCGCGACCGCGGTCGCCGCCGCCGTCGAGCAGCAGGGCGCCGCCAGCCAGGAGATCGCCCGCAACGTGCAGCAGGCCGCGCAGGGCACCTCGCAGGTCGTCGCCAATATCAGCAGCGTGAACCGCGGCGCCGGCGAGACCGGCGCCGCATCGGCCCAGGTGCTGTCGTCGGCGCAGCTCCTCGCGAACGAGAGCAAGCGCCTCAAGCGCGAGATGGAAAACTTCTTGACGTCCGTTCGCGCCGCCTGATCGGCGGCGCCCCGCGCCGCGTCTCATCGTCATTGCAAGACGCGCGAAGCGCAACGAAGCAATCCTGCACCGCATGCACATGCGGATCTGAATTGCTTCGTCGACCTGCGGCCTCCTCGCAATGACCACGAGGCGACCTCAGCGGACCTCGGTGAGCGCAGGCCCCTCGGCGCTTCAGCTACGCGATGGTCACGCCCACCGTATGGACCGAATTACGCGCCTTCGCTTGGGGCTGCACGATTCCGCGCAGGTCGGTCGCGCGGGCTGCGACGGTATAGGCGCCGGCGCGCGACGGCTGCCAGTTCAAAGAAAAGCGCTGCCACGACCATTGACGGCGCGGCTCGAGGCTTGCGAGCGACCAGGTCTCGCCGCCGTCGAGGCTGATTTCGACCTTCGCGATGCCCGCCGCGCCCCAGGCCCAGCCCCAGATCGCGATCGGCGCCGCCGCAAGCGATCCGTCCCGCGGCGCGACGATGAGCGACTCGGGCGGCGCTTCCCATACGGGGCGCGTGCCGCTCGCCGGATCGGGATCGTTGTAGAGCACGGTCGTGAACGGGCCGGTGGCGCGGGAGGGGGCGAGCCGCAGCCGCCACAGCCATTTGACGGTGTTGGTGCCGTAGTAGCCAGGCACGATGAGGCGAAGCGGAAAGCCGTGCTCGGGCGCGAGCGGCTCGCCGTTGACCTCGTAGGCGAGGAGCACGCCACCGTCCGCGAGGCGCGCCCGCGGCAGGTCCTTGACGTACCACTTGGCGCTGATGTCCTCGTACTTGCCGTGATCGAGCCCGTACGCCCACACGAACTGCGCCGCATCGGCGATGCCGCAGCCGCGCAGCAGATCGGCGAGATCGACGCCGCGCCACACCACATTGCCGACCCGACGGGCCGCGAGGTCGGGCCGGCGCGGCGCGCCGGCGCATTGGTGGAACGACTCCACCTCGCGCGCCGGCAAGCGCCGCAGGTCGTCGAGCGTCAGCGTCAGCGACCGCTCGACCAGGCCATCGATGACGAGCCGCCAGTCGGCGGCGACGACATGCGGAATGCCGAGATGGGCAAGCACGAAGAGGTCTCGCTGCGGCGTCACGCGCTCGACGAGCTGATGGGGCTCGAGAAAAAGCCGCCGCGTGTAGCGCGCCGGCTCCATCGGCGCCGCGAAGGTCGGCGCATGCGCATCATGGATTGTCTCGGCGGTCATGCGATCACCTCGGCGCGCAGGATATCCGATGGGCGGCGGCTGGTCAGGGCCCTTCCGCGATGGTGCAGGTGAGGCATTGCCGCATGCGCGCCGACTGCGTAGCCTGACGATAACGAGGGAGGAACCCATGCCGATCACGAAGATCCGCGGCGTCGACATCAATTACCAGGTCATCGGGGACCACGGCCCCTGGATCATGCTGACCACGGGCGGGCGGCGTGCCCATGACGAGTTCGTCCCGCTGGCTAAGAAGCTCGCGGCGCGCGGGCATCGCGTGGTGCTGCATGACCGGCGCAACACCGGCCTTTCCGACGTCGTGCTCGAGGGCGACGAGGGCGAGGAGGTGATCTGGACCGAGGACATGCGCGAGCTGATGCAGAACCTCGGCGCCCTGCCCGCCTTTTTCGGCGGCAGCTCGTCGGGCGCACGCACCTCGATCCTGTTCGCACTGCGCAATCCAGATGCGGTGCGCGGCCTGCTGCTGCTGCGGGTCACGGGCGGGCCGTTCGCGGCGGCGCGCCTGCCGGAGAATTACTACGACCAGTACATCCGCGCGGCGCGGGCCGGCGGCATGGCGGCGGTATGCGCGACCGAGCAGTACCAGGAGCGGATGAAAGCAAGCGCGCGCAACGCGGCGTATCTCGAGAACCTGCCGGCGGAGAAGTTCATCGCGGTGATGAGCAAGTGGCGCGAGATCTTCGTCGCCGGCGCGGGCCACCCGGTGATGGGTGTCACCGAGCAGGAGCTGCAGGCGCTGCGCGTGCCGACCATCGTCATTCCCGGCAACGACAAGACCCATTCGAGCGCGAGTGGCCTCACGGCGGCCCGGCTCATTCCCGGTGCCAAGCTGCATCGCCTGCCGATCGAGGACCAGGACGTGCCGCTCATTCCGTTCCCCGACTGGGCGCCCTACGAGGACGAGATCGCCGATGCGTTTGCGGGCTTCATCGCGGCGGCGAGCCTGGCGACCGCGGCGGAGTAGGCCTGTAGCCCGCATGGAGCGAAGCGAAATGCGGAGAAAGCCGATCAGTCGATGGGCTGACGCCGGATTGCGCTTCGCTCCATCCGGCTACGCGTTCCTCACTTGTACGCATTCGCGCGGATGTACGCCCACAGCGCTTCGATCTGCGTCCTGTCGAGCACGCCCTCCCAGGCGGGCATCTTGTTGTTCTTGCCGTGCAGGACCGAGTTGACGAAGCGCTCGTGCTCGTCGGCCTTGAGCCGGCGCAGGTCGAAGGCGATGTGCGCGTTGTTGATGAGATCGTCGCCATGGCAGGTCGAGCAGTTCTCGGCGTAGATCTGCGCGCCGGCGGCGGCCGGATCCTCGGCGAAGCACGGATGAGCGAGCGGGATCAGGGCAAGGAAGAAGATCAGGTAACGCATGCATTCCAACTGCGAGTCATAGAGTCCCTCGGCGCTCCCTCCCCCTCCAAGAGAGGGAGCGCCGGCGTGATGTGTACGGCGCTACTGATCCAGCAGCGCGAAGGTCCACAGCGTGCCGCCGGGCGGGACGTGAGCGAGGTTCGGGTCAGGCGTCTTGAGCACGTAGACGCCGCCGGTGCCGCTGGTGACGGTGACGTATTGCTTGCCGTCATGCTGCCACGTGATCGGCTGGCCGATGATCCCGGACGGGGTCTGGAACTTCCACACGATCTTGCCCGTATCCTCGTCGACCGCGATGAACTCGCCGGTCAGCTCGCCGGTGAATACGAGGCCGCCGGCGGTGACGAGCGTGCCGGCCCAGTTCGGGCTCTTGAACGGGATCTTCCACTTCGACTTGCCGGTCATCGGGTCGATCGCGTTGAGATAGCCCGGTATGCCGTCGGGCTCGAGGACGCGCGTGATCTTGACGGCGCGGTGCGACTGGCCGGGCTTGAGGTTGCGGATCGTGTCGGCCGGCTCGGGCTCGTACTTCATGCCGATCGCGAGCGTGTTGACGAAGGCCGTCTGGTTGCGCGGATCGAACGAGTACGGAAACCAGTTGGTGCCGCCCGAGATGCTCGGCCAGGTTTCGATCTGATCGGTGAAGTCGAGCACCTTCTTGGTCGCCTCGCTCCAGATCGGCCGGCCGGTCTCCTTGTCGATGCCGGTCGCCCAGGTCACCTTCACGTACGGATTGGCGGCGACGAGCTGGCCGGTCTTGCGCTCGAGCACGTAGAAGAAGCCGTTGCGCCCGGCCTGCAGCAGCACCTTCATGGGACGCCCGTCGATCGTCATGTCGGCGAGGATGATCGACGTGATGTTGTCGTGATCGAACGGATCGTTCGGCGACGTCTGATAGTGCCACACCACCTCGCCGGTCTTCGGGCGGATGGCGAGGATCGAGTTGGTGTAGAGATCGTCGCCCTTGCGCAACAGCGCATTCCACGGCGCCGGGTTGCCGACACCCCAGAACACGAGGTCGAGGTCGGGATCGAACGCGCCGGTGGTCCAGGTGCTGCCGCCGCTGGCGTTGGCAGCATGATCGGGCCAGGTGTCGGCGCCGGGCTCGCCCGGCCGCGGCACGGTGTAGCGCCGCCACAGCCGCTTGCCGTCCGCCGGATCGTAGCCCTCGATGTAGCCGCGGCTGCCGTACTCGGCGCCGGCCATGCCGACCAGCAGCACGCCGTCGGCGATCAGCGGCGCGCCCGTCATGGCGATGCCGTCCTTGGCGTCGCCCGACTTAACGTCCCAGATGACCTTGCCGGTCTTGGCGTCGAGCGCGATCACGCGCGCGTCGAGCGTGGTGCGAAAAATGCGGCCCTGGTAGATGGCGGCGCCGCGATTGACGATGCCGCAGCAGACGACCCGCGTGGTCGTGGGCGGATACTCGATCGGCGTATTCCAGATCTCCTTGCCGGTGAGCGCGTCGACCGCCACGGTCTTGTTCTGGCTGGTGACGTACATCACGCCGTTGTAGATCAGCGGCTGCGACTCCTCGCCGGTGTTGTTGTCCAGGCTGTAGGACCACACCGGCACCAGCCGCTTCACCGTCTGCCGGTTGATCTGGTCGAGCGGGCTGAAGCGCTGCTGGCTGTAGCTCATCCCGTAGGTGAGCACGTTCTGCGGCGTCGCCGCCGCGTTCTTGATCTCGTCCGCGCTCTGCGCGAGGGCGGCCGCCGGCAAGCACGTGCCGAGCAGCGCCGCATACAGCATGCGTCTCATGTCTTCCTCCCGGATCGCCTCATTGAGCGTCGCGCGCGCGAGCGCCCGAGCGCCTCGTCCCACGCCGCGAGGCTAGCAACTTCCGCGACCGGCCGGAAGCATTTCCGTGGCGCCGCCTGCGACCCGATGGTGCTTGAGCGCGGGCGGCGGCCCACCTAGGATCGCGCGCCACATAAGCCACATAAAGAGCCATATCGGGGGGAAGCCATGATGAAGACGCGCCATGCGCCGCGCCGCGCGCTGGTCGCCGGCCTGGCGATCGCAGCCGCGCTCGCCTGCGGGCTCGCGGCGGGGCCGGCCGCGGCCGCCGAGTTCGTGATGAAGTTCGGCACCGCGACCATCAACGAGACGCAGCACCAGTTCATCAAGATGTACAAGGAGGCGCTCGAGAAGGCGACCAACGGCCGAATCGAGGTGCAGATCTATCCGGCGAGCCAGCTCGGGCCGATCCCGCGCGAGATCGAGGGCGTGCAGCTCGGCAGCGTGCAAGGATACATCGGGCCAGTCGATTTTTATGTCGGGCTCGACCCGCGCTACGGCGTGTTCAGCGCGCCGATGCTGTTTCGCGACGACGCCAACGTGGCAGCGACGATCCACGATCCCGACATCCAGAAGATCATCCTCGGGATGGCGACGCCGAAGCGCATGACCGGCATCGCGACCCTCAACCTCGGCACCGCAGCCTATGCGGCGAAGAACGCGATACTGCGGCTCGACGACTTCAAGGGCAAGAAGCTGCGCATCAACGGCACGGCGCTCGAGCGCGCCAAGATGAGCCGCCTCGGCGCGACCGGCATCGCTATGCCGCTGTCGGAGGTGATGCCGGCGCTGAGCCAGGGCACGATCGACGGCACCATCAGCGGGCTCTCGGTGTTCGTCGGCTTCAAGATGAACAACCTGGTGAAGACCATCACGGTCACGAACGACACGTTCCTGGTCTCGCTCGCGGTGGTGAGCCAGGCCTGGCTCGACAAGCTGCCGCCCGACCTGCGCAAGACGGTGATCGACGTCGGCCAGGAGGTGCAGCCGAAGGCGCAGGCGTGGGAGGTCGATTTCACGAAGCAGCTCGCCGCCGACTGGGTGAAGATGGGCGGGCAGGTGCACATGCTGCCGACGGAAGATCTCGCCAAGATGAAGCCGCTGCTCGACAGCGTCGGCGACGAGGTGACCAAGGATCAGCCGGCCGTGCACGACCTGCTGCTCACGGTGCGCGCCGCGGCAGCGAAGCATTAGCGGCCGCGCGGCACTGCGGTTGCGCCCCTCTCCCCGAAGGGAAAGGGCTGCGGTGAGGGGCTCTAGGTGCCAGGATCGAAACTCCGAGCGCCCGTCACCCGGCTCGCTTCGCTCGCCATCCTCTCCCTTCGGGGAGAAGGAAAAAGGAGAGTCCATGATCTCTCACCTCGAACGCGGCGCGCGCCACTTGATGGCGATCATCCGCGTCGCCTGCGGCGCGCTGCTGATCGGCAGCGTGGCGGTGAACTTCGCCAACATCATCGGGCGCTACTTCCTCGCCGTGTCGATCCCGTGGGCCGAGGAGGTGATGCTGTTTCTGATGATCGCCTGCGTCTTTCTCAACTGCGGGCTGGTCGGCTGGGCGGGGCGGCAGATCCGCATGGATGCCTTCGTGTCGCTGCTGCCGGCGGGGCCGCGCGCAATCGTCGAGCTGGTGGTCGAGGTCATCGTGGTGGCGACCAGCCTGCTGCTCGCGGCGCTCTCGTGGCCCGTGGTGTCGATGCTGGCCGAGCTCGATCAGCGCAGCGAGGCGGCGAACATCCCGCTCGTGCTGCCGCAGGGCATGATGCCCCTCGGCTTCCTGTTCATGGGCCTGCTGATCGCGATCCGCCTGCTCGTGCGCGGCGTCGCGCCCGCCGATCCGATCGCCAGCCGGTCGGACCACTGACGGCGCACGCGCATGGCCGCCTATCTCATCTATTTCGCCCTGCCCGCGATCCTGATGATGGTCGGCTTTCCGATCTTCGCGGTGCTGGTGCTGACCTCGCTCGCCGCGATCATCTTCATTGCCGACGTGCCGACCAGCGCGGTCCCGACCTACATGTTCGGCAGCCTCGACAACTTCCCGCTCCTCGCCGTGCCCTATTTCGTGCTCGCCGGCGAGATCATGGCGCAGGGCGGCATCGCGCGCCGCGTGGTGGCCTGGGTGGTGTCGATCATCGGCGGCATCCGCGGCTCGCTCGCGATCACCACGGTCGCGTCCTCCGAGCTGTTCGGCGCCATGGCGCATACCTCGGTCGGCACCGTGGTGGCGGTCGGCCGCCTTCTTTATCCCTCGCTCAAGCAAAACGGCTACAAGGAGCACTTCAGCGTCGGGCTGCTCGCCTCCTCGGGTGCGGTCGCGGTGATCATCCCGCCGTCGATCTCGATGATCCTCTACTCGATGTCGGCGCAGCAATCGGCGCTGCTCCTGTTCACCGCCGGCATTCTCCCGAGCATTTTGATCGGCGTGGTCGACGCGGCCTACGTCTTCGCCTACTCGCGCATCCACATGGTGCCGCTGGTGTCGCGCGCGCGCTGGGTCAACATCTGGGAGACCACCAAGGAGGCGGGATGGGCGATCGGCACCATCGTGGTGATCTTCGGCGGCATCTATGGCGGCGTGTTCACGCCGACGGAAGCCGCCGGCGTCGCGGTGGTGTACTCGCTGTTCGTCACCACCGTGATCTACCGCGAGCTCGGCCTGCGCGACCTGTGGCGCGTCGTCGTGAGCGCCGCGTTCCTGATCTCGCAGATCCTGATCATCGTCGCGGCGGCCGGCATCTACTCTTGGCTGCTCACCACCAGCGGCATTCCGCAGCAGATCGTCAGCAATATCGAGGCGATGCACATGCGGCCGTGGGAGACGCTGCTGCTGATCAATATCGGCCTCCTGATCGCCGGCAGCTTCCTCGAGCCGCCGGCCGCGATCCTGATCCTCACCCCGCTGCTGCTGCCGATCGTCACGGCGGCGGGCGTGAGCCCGATCCACTTCGGCATCATCATGGCGGTGAATCTCTCCATCGGCCTCTACACGCCGCCGTTCGGGCTCAACCTGTTCGCCTCGCACGCGATCTTCGACGTCGGCATCGGCCAGGTCTATCGCGGCGTGATGCCGTTCGTGCTGATCAACTTCCTGACGCTCCTGGTGATCACGTATGTCCCGGCGATCTCGATGGTGCTGGTGGGCGGGCAATAGCGCTGTTGCGGCAAGCAACAGAGGTGCGCCCTCGCAGTCAGGCCGACTTGCGCCAGGGATTCGTCAGTGGAATCAGCATCGAGACGCGCGCGCGGTAACGGCGGTAGTCGTCGCCGAACACGCCGACGAGGTCGCGCTCCTCCAGCACGATCCCGATCAGAATGTAGGCCGTGGTTGCCGCGGCGAACAGCAGGCGGCCGAGCGTCATGGTGGGCATCGACCAGAACGCGATGATGAAGCCGAGATAGATCGGGTGGCGCACGAACTTGTAGAGCAGCGGCGCGCGGAAGCGCGGCGGCGGCATCGAGCGGCCGGTGAGGTTGTTGGCGACCTGATGCAGCCCGAACAGCTCGAAATGATTGATGAGGAACGTGCTGGTGAGCACGATCAGCCAGCCGAGGAACGACAGACCGACGAGCACCATCGCGATGCTCGGATTGGCGACATGCCATACGACCGCGGAAAGCGGCCGCCATTGCCAGCACAGGAGTGCCAGCGCGAGCGAGGCGAGCAGCACGTAGGTGCTGCGTTCGACCGGCTTCGGCACGAGCCGCGTCCACCATTGCTTGAAGCGGGGGCGCGCCATCACGCTGTGCTGGACCGCGAACAGCCCGAGCAGCAGGAGATCGATCGTAATCGCCTGCACGGCCGGCACCACTTTCCCGTCGTCGATCGCCTTCGGCACGACGAGGCCCTCGACGAAACCGACGGCATAGAGGAAGGTCGCGAAGAAGATGCCGTAACAAACGACGCCGTAGAGGAACGAAGCGACGCGTCCGGCCATGCTGCCGCCGGCGGAATGCACGTTGCTCGTGGTCGCCTGAAGCTCAGTCATGATCCCGCTCCATCTGGCTGTTGAGATCGCGCGCGCGGCGCGAACCGCCCGGTACGGGATGCCAGCCGCGCCGGCTCAAGTCCTTGTCGGCGGCTTGATTTCCGGTTGAGACCGGATTGATTATCGGTTGAGAAGGCCGCGCTGCGGTCGAGGACGACGCACGTGCGATTTCTCTTTGCCGGTCATAGACTTGATACGGCGCTGCGAGAGCTCTCGCGGGGCCGCGAGACCATTTCGGTCGAGCCCCAGGTGTTCGACCTGCTGGTCTATCTGATCGAGAACCGCGACCGCGTGGTCAGCCGGGACGATCTCATCGCTTCGGTCTGGGGCGGCCGGATCGTCTCGGATTCGACACTCGCGACACGCATCAACGCGACGCGCGCGGCGATCGGCGACAGCGGCGCCGAGCAGAGACTGATCCGCACGATCGCGCGCAAGGGCTTGCGGTTCGTCGGCGAGGTGCAGATCGCATCGGGCGGCGGCGCCGCGGCAGCGAAGGACGGCAGCGATCCGGCGCGCGCGCCGCTCGCGCTCCCCGACCGGCCGGCGATCGCGGTGCTGCCGTTCGTCAACATGAGCGGCGATCCCGAGCAGGAGTATTTCTCCGACGGCATCAGCGAGGACATCATCACGGCGCTCTCCCGCCTGCGCTGGTTCTTCGTCATCGCGCGCAACTCCTCGTTCGTCTACAAGGGCAAGTCGGCCAACCTGAAGCAGATCGCCGCCGAGCTCGGCGTGGGCTACGTGGTCGAGGGCAGCGTGCGGCGCGCCGGCGAGCGCTTGCGCATCACGGCGCAGCTCAACGACGCCCTCACCGGCGGCCACATCTGGGCCGAACGCTACGATCGCGATCTCGCCGACGTATTCGCGGTGCAAGACGAGATCACCACCGCGATCGTCGCCGCGATCGAGCCGCAGATCTACGCGGCGGAGAATTTTCGCGCGCAGCGAAAATCGCCGGACAGCATGGTCGCCTGGGATCTGGTGATGCGGGCGCTGTCGCATTTCTGGCGCGTGACACGGCAGGACAACGTGGTGGCGCAGGCGCTGCTCGAGAAAGCGACCGCGCTCGATCCGCATTATGGGCAAGCGCATGGCCTGCTCGCGACGACGCATACGTTCAGCGCCCACATGGGTTGGGCCGACATGGCGGTGGCGGGACCGACCGCGGAGCGCGCGGCACATGCCGCGGCCCTCGCCGACGACGACGATCCCTGGGCGCATCACGCGCTCGGCTACGTCCATCTGTACGCGCGGCGTTTCGAGGATTCGCTCCAGGAGTTCGAGCAGGCGCTGCGACTCAATCCGAACTTCTCGCTCGCCCAAGGCTACTACGGGCTGACGCTCGCCTATTGCAGCCGGCCCGAGGAGGCGATCGTGGCGGCGCGCCGGGCGCTCCGGCTGAGCCCGCGCGATCCATACGCCGCCGTATATGACGGCATTGCGGGCTATGCCCAGTACGTCGGCCGCAACTACGCGGACGCGATCCGCCTCGCGCGCGATGGCATCCGCCGACGCGGCGATTTCGTCGGCGCCCATCGCGTCCTCACCGCCGCGCTCGGCATGGCCGGGCAACGGGAGCTCGCGGCCGCCGCTCTCGTTGAGCTGCGGCGCGCGCAGCCGAACATCTCGCTTGCCTGGATCGCGCGCCAGATGCCGATTCGCGACGCCGCCGAGATGGAGCACTATCTCGAAGGCTTTCGGCGGGCGGGACTCGCGTAACCCGGCTCAGCCGCCGCGATATCGAACCCTACGTCTGCGCCGCATTCTTCCCATGATGCCGCTTCCAATGATGCCGCCATTGTCGGGCAAAGGATGGCAAGTGCCGTGGCGATACAAGCGATACATGTAGATCGCGAACCTTTCGTGCGGCGGCAAGGACCAACAGCCACGAAACCCCTATCAAGCAATCATGGAGATTGTCATGAGAACTTTGCTCCTTGCCACCTCGCTACTGCTGGCGACGGCCTGCGCGGCATCCGCCGTCGACCGTTGCGCCCTCAGCCACGTCCGCAACCGTGCCTGCGGCAGCACACTGCACATCGTGCCCCAGAACGGCGACTACATCGGCGATGTGCACCAGGACACCAACCCGCCACCGACCACACATAACCCGCCCCCGCCACATATCACTGCGACGATCACGAACATGGATTACCGTGACAGGTACCGCGGATTGGGCGACGGCGGCGGCGGTGGGGGCGGTGGCGGTGGCGGTGGCGGTGGGGGCGGTGGGGGCGGTGGGGGTGGCGGCGGCGGTTCCGGCGCCAAGTGACTGGATCAACAGTCCAAGACTCGAGGATCCAAAACTCGAGGATCCAAAACTCGAGGATCCGAGACTCGAGGATCGGAGACTCGAGGATCCGAGACTTGAGGATCCGAGACTTGAGGATCCAGGACTTGAGCCAAGGCGTGATGACAGCGAATCGTCATCGCGCTTTGGCGCATTACTCCCGCGTGACGCTTCGCCCACGTCACATCGGGCCGATGCGGTTTTCCGCTATTGCATCGCCTCAGTGCGAACGATCTCGATTGCGCCGCGGCTGGGCCGCCGCGGCCGACGTGCGCGGTGATCCCAAACCTCACCCACGCGCCGGCACCGGCGTCGCACCGGCGAGCGGGTGCGCGGACGACTTCGGCACGACGAGGATCAGCAGCGCCGCGACGACGCACAGCGCACCGGCGGCGAAGAATGCGGGCAGGTAGGTCGACCATGTGGTGCGCACGACGCCGGCGGCGAGCGCCGCGCTCGCGGCGCCGAGCTGATGGCCGGTGAAGATCCAGCCGAACACCAAGCCGGCGCGCTCGCGGCCGAAGCGATCGGCGGTGAGCTTCACGGTCGGCGGCACGGTCGCGATCCAGTCGAGGCCGTAGAACACGGCGAACAGCGAGAGGCCGTAGAGCGAGAAATCGGTGAACGGCAGATAGAGCAGGGACAGGCCGCGCAGGCCGTAGTACCAAAAAAGCAGCCAGCGATTGTCGAAGCGGTCGGACAGCCAGCCCGAGCCGATGGTGCCGACGAAGTCGAACGCGCCCATCATGGCGAGCACGCTCGCGGCCGCCGTGGCCGCGAGCCCGTAGTCGGCGCACAGCGCGACGAAGTGCGTCTGCACGAGGCCGTTGGTGCTGCAGCCGCAGACGAAGAAGGTCGCGAACAGCACCCAGAAGATCGGCACACGCGCGCAGTCGCGCAAGGTGACGAGCGGCGACAGCAGCAGCGACCCGAGGCCGGCGCCGCTCGCCGGCGGCGGCGTCATCGCCTTCTCGCCGTAGATCGGCAGGTCGAGGTCGCTCGGCCGGTCGCGCATCAGCGCCAGCACGATCAGGCCGGTGACGGCGAGCGCGGCCGTGACCAGCACCAGGGCGGCGCGCCAGCCGAAGCGGGTGGTGAACTCGGCGATCACCGGCAGAAAAAGAAGCTGGCCGGTCGCCGAGCTTGCCGCGAGGATGCCCATGACGAGGCCGCGGCGGTGATTGAACCAGCGCGTGGCGACGGTCGCGGCGAGCACCATGGCGGTGAGCCCGCTGCCGATGCCGACCACCACGCCCCACAGCGCCACGAGCTGCCAGACCTCGGTCATCAGCAGCGAGGCCAGCATGCCGCCGGCGATCAGCGCCAGCGCGCAGACGATCACGCGGCGCACGCCGAACCGGTTCATCAGCGCCGCGGCGAAGGGACCGAACAGCCCGTACAGCAGGATGCGTAGCGCGAGCGCCGAGGAAATCTGCGCGTCGGTCCAGCCGAACTCGTGCTCGAGCGGCACGATCATCACGCCGGGCGTGCCCATGGCGGCCGCGGTCACCAGCAGGGTTAGGAAGGTAACGCCCGTCACCACCCATCCGTAGTGGATGTTGCGGCGCGCGAAGGCGGCGGCGATGTACGAGGAAGCCATGACGGCGCGGTCCTTTCCGGATCGGAGCGGGTGCGGCGACATTTTAGATGACGTCCGACATGAAAACTTGCGTATTCATGTCGATCATCATATAAAATGTCAACTGCCCCTCGAGGGCTGCATGGCTGAGGTGCGTGTCATGAAAGTGAGCCGCGAGCAGGCCGCCGCCAACCGCGAGCGCATCATCGAGGCCGCGGGCGAGCTTTTTCGCCGCAAGGGCTTCGCCGGCATCGGCGTCGCCGACATCATGAAGGCGGCGGATCTCACCCACGGCGGCTTCTATGGCCATTTCGACTCCAAGGACGACCTGATCGCGCAGGCGAGCCGCCGCTCGATGCAGCGGTCGGCCGAGGCTTGGCGCAAGATAATGGCGCGATCCAGTGGCAATGCGCTCACCGAGCTGCTCACGCACTATGTTTCGTCGCGCCACCGCGACGATCCCGCCCACGGGTGTGCCTTCGCGGCGCTCGGCAGCGACGCCGCCCGTTGCGGCAAGCCGGTGCGCGCGGCCTTCGCGGAGGGCCTGGCGCCACTGATCGATATTTTGACCGAGCTGGTCGCCGGCCGCACCAAGGCGGTGCGCCGGCGCAAGGCGATCGCGGCCATGTCGGAGCTGGTGGGCGCCATCATCCTGTCACGCGCGGTGGACGATGGCGCGCTGTCGGACGAGATTCTCGACGCGGCGCGGCGGGAGCTGCTGGACGCGGCGCGGTAGGTGGTCTCGCCCGGCCGTTCACCGGACGATAACCAACCGGACAATATCTCCGCCGACTTTACGGCATGTTTTCCGCGACACCCTAGGTTGCGGCGGGGGGATCCCCGCTGAGCGGGGGCCGGGGCCGGGAGTGGGGAAATGTCCGTAAGCGCGGCAGATGCCGGCTATATGGCCGCCGGCGCCCTCGTTTTGATGGTGATCGTCGGGCTCGCGCTGCACCATGCCTGGCGCGTGCAGCGGGCGTTGCGCCGCGAGCAGCTGGCGCTCGACACCGCGCTCAACAACATGTCGCATGGCCTCTGCGTGTTCGATGCGGCGGGCGTGCTGCGGCTGTTCAACACGCGCTATCTCGAGGTCTTCAAGATTCCGGACGGGCTGGTGAAGACCGGCTGCACGCTGCGCCAGTTGCTGGCGCACCTCGAAGGCGCCGGGATCATCTCGGGCGATCAGGACAAGTACGCCGCCGAGCTCATCGCCGCGATGGCGGCCGGCCGAAGCACGCAATTCCACAAGGCGCTCGACGACGGCCGCACCGTGCTCATCACCAATCGTCCCCTCCCCGGCGGCGGCTGGGTCGGGACCCACGAGGACATCACCGACCGCGTGCGCGCCGAACGGCGGGTGCAGGAGGCCAATGCCTACCTGCGCGATGTGATCGAAGCGCTGCCCGCCGGGCTCATCCTGTACGATCACGAGGATCGCTTCGTCCTGTGCAACAAGCGCTTCGACGCCATTTATCAAAAGACCGCCGACCTGCGCGTGCCCGGCATGCGGTTCGAGGACATCCTGCGGGTCGGGATGGCGCGCGGCTTCTACAACGAAGCCGAGGGACGCGACGAAGCCTGGCTCAAGGAGCGGGTCGCGGCCCACAACCGGCCGTCGAGCGTCTACGAGCAGCGCCACGCCAACGGCCAGTGGGTGCGCATCGAGGACAGCCTCACGTCGAACGGCGGGCATATCGGCATCCGCGTCGACATCACCGAGCTCAAGCAGCGCGAGGAAGAGCTGCGGCTGGAGAACATGAAGCTCGACGCCGCGATGCAGAACATGTCACAGGGCCTCGTCATGTTCGACCACGACGGCCGGCTGATCGTGTGCAACCAGCGCTATGCCGAGCTCTATCGCCTGCCGCCCGAGCTGACCCGGCCCGGCGTGTCGCAGAAGGACACGATGGCGCATTTGATCGCGGCGGGCCTTCTCGCCGACGCAAGCTCGGTGCAGTTCATGAAGGAGCGCGCCGGCGCCGGCGCGCCGCACGCGCCGTCGGAGACCGTGCTCACGCTGAGCGACGGGCGCACCCTGCTGGTCGCGCTGCGGCCGCTGCAGAATGGCGCCTGGGTCTCGACCCACGAGGACATCACGGCGCGGCGCGAGGCCGAGGCGCAGATCGCCCACATGGCGCATCACGACGCGCTCACCGGGCTGCCCAACCGCGTGCTGCTGCGCGAGCGCCTCGACGCGGCGCTCGCCCACGCCGAGCGCGGCCGGCAGATCGCGGTGCTCTACCTCGATCTCGACCACTTCAAGAGCATCAACGATACGCTCGGCCACGGGGTCGGCGACGAGCTTCTCAAGGAGGTGGCGGCGCGGCTGTGCGGCTGCCTGCGCGAGGTCGATACGGTCGCGCGCCTCGGCGGCGACGAGTTCGCGATCATCCAGACCGAGATCGCCTCGCCGTCCGAGGTCGCGAGCCTCGCGGCGCGCATCCGCGACGCGCTCACCATGCCGTACGAGCTCGACGGCCACCAGGTGCCGGCCGACGTCAGCATCGGCATCTCGCTCGCGCCCGACGACACGCTCGACCCCGACCAGCTGCTCAAGAACGCCGACATGGCGCTCTACCGGTCGAAGGCCGACGGGCGCGGCACCTATCGCTTCTTCGAGGCGCAGATGGACGAGCGGGTGCGCTCCCGCCGCACGCTCGAGCTCGACTTGCGCAATGCGCTGGCGAACGGCGAGTTCGAGCTCTATTTCCAGCCGGTGGTCAATCTCGAGCGCAACGCGATCAGCGCCTGCGAGACACTGCTGCGCTGGCACCATCCGACCCGCGGCATGGTGCCGCCGACCGAGTTCATTCCGGTCGCGGAAGAGACCGGGCTCATCAACCAGATCGGCGAGTGGGTGCTGCGCCAGGCGTGCCGCGAGGCGGCCACATGGCCGACCAACATCGCGGTCGCCGTCAATCTTTCGCCGGTGCAGTTCAAGAACCAGAACCTCGCGCTGCTGATCGTGAGCGCGCTCGGCGACTCGGGCCTCGCGGCCGGGCGCCTCGAGCTCGAGATCACCGAGGCGGTGCTGCTGCAGAACAACGAGGCGACGCTCGCGACCCTGCATCGGATCCGCGAGCTCGGCGTGCGCATCGCGATGGACGATTTCGGCACCGGCTACTCGTCGCTCAGCTACCTGCGCAGCTTCCCGTTCGACAAAATCAAGATCGACCGCTCGTTCATCAACGACATCGACGAGAAGGACGAGTCGGGCGCGATCGTGCAGGCGGTCACCAGCCTCGCCAGCCGGCTGAAGATCGTCACCACCGCCGAAGGCGTCGAGACGCAGGCGCAACTGCGCATGATCCAGGACCTCGGCTGCACCGAGATGCAGGGCTACTTCTACAGCAGGCCCGTCCCGGCGAAGGAGCTGGTGCGGTTGTTCGCGCCGCCGAGCGGGGCAGCAGGATCGGTGGCGTAAGGCGGGGATGACGCGCAGGGAGGCGCGTTGCGCGCCTTTGCCGGCCCTACGGATTTTTCTTTGATCGACGTTGCTGCCGCCTTCGCGGCGCCCTGCCGGCCGCGCCCCCGAAACCGCGCGTCAGCAAGCCCAACGCGCGCACGAGCTCGCTCAGGCCGGCGCGCAGCCCGCGGGCGTCGTCCGCGAGCCAGCGGCGCAGCTCGACCTGGAAGATGCAGAACACGGTCCAGCCGGCGAACAGCGGCGGCTCCGACGGCGCGATCTCGCCGTTGGCGACGGCGAGCTCGATGGTGCGGCCGAACAGACGAATCAGACGCTCCCTCGTCTTCTGAAAAGGCGGCGCCTGCTCGCCGGATTCGTAGAAGGTCATTTCGCGCAAAGCGAACCGCGCCAGCGCCGGCTGCCGGCCAAAGAACCGATAGTGCAGCCTGGCGATTGCCAGCAGGTTGTCGATCAGCGGCGCGCGCGGATCGACGGCGCCCTCGGCCCGCTGGGTCACCGCCTGCAGCGGCTCGTTGATGGTCAGGAACAGGAGGTCGCGCTTGTCCTTGGCATAGAGGAAGATCGTGCCGAGGCCGACGCCCGCGCGCAGCGCGATCTCGCGCATGGTCGTGTCGTCGAAGCCTCTGGCGACGAAGAGGTCCTGCGCCGCCGCCTTGATGCGGCGCAGCTTCTCCAGCTTGTTGCGCGTGCGCAGGCCGTCGGCGGCGGCGAGCATCGCATCGGACATTCGATTCCTTCCCCGACCCTCCTCCCGTCGCGGCGATCGTACCGGCGGGGCGGCTTGACAGCAATATGAACAGGTTCAATTATGAACATGTTCATAATAGCCGCTCCCCGATCGTGCCGCCGCGAACGAGCAAGAGGCCCATGAGCCACGCGACGCAATCTCAGCTGACGCAGGCGGGCGACCGGATGCCGGTCGCCTACGATCGCCCGCCCGCCTACGAGCAGATGATCGCGGAGCGGGACGTCGCCGTGCCGATGCGCGACGGCGTCAACCTCTCGGTCGACATTTACCGGCCCGAGGCCGCCGAGAAATTTCCAGCGCTGCTGGCTTTCTCGATCTACAACAAGGATCTGCAGGGGCCGGACGTTGCCGCCGCGCTGCCGCCGCAGCCGGCGTGGTCGTCGCTGTGGGCGGGCCTGCTCGAGGCCGGCGACACGAAATTCTTCGTCTCGCGCGGCTACGTCCACGTCATCGGCTCGCCGCGCGGCATCTTCAAGTCGGACGGCGGCGGCAGCCGCCAGTGGGACAGCTACGATCTGATCGAGTGGATCGCGCAGCAGCCGTGGTGCGACGGCAATGTCGGCATGGTCGGCATTTCCGGCTTCGGCGCCGAGCAGTTCCACGCCGCCAAGCAGAACCCGCCGCATCTGAAGGCGATCTTCCCGTTCGACCCGCGCGGCGCGCTCGGCACGCTCGGCAGCTTCCGCGAGGAATATCCCGGCGGTGTGCTGCATTTCTTCCGCTATCTGATCATGCACTTCGCCGCCCTGCACCAGAGCAAGGGCAAGCCGGGCGAGCTGCCGCCCTTGCGCGAAGCGCTATGGCGCGAGGCGATGCAGAATCCCGATTACCGCATTTATCCGCATGTCCTCAATGTGCTGACCCAGAAGGGGCAGCATATGCCGCCATATTTCGACCTGCTGATCGACCCCTACGACAAGGAGGACGCCGTCGCGGCGGCCGAGGCGGCGATCGACCAGATCAAGGTGCCGAGCTACACGGGCGCCGGCTGGTATGCGTACACATACAAGACGCATCTCAACGGCGCGCAGAACTATTTCGAGCGCCTGCGCGGGCCGAAGAAGCTGACCCTCTCTGGACCAGCGCATCTGGAACGGCCCTTCCATTCGCTGCACGGCGAAATCCTGCGCTGGCACGATCACTGGCTCAAGAACATCGACACCGGAATCATGAACGAGCCGCCAGTGCACTACTGGGTGATGGGCGCGAACGTTTGGCGTTCGGGCAGCGACTGGCCGCTCCCGGAAACCGAATGGACCAAGCTCTACCTCAACAGCTGGGAGCGTCTGCAGGCCGCGCCGTTCACGCCGTCGAGCGCCGATGACGAGCTGCCGCCCGATGCGTTCGTGCAGATGCCGCCGACGCAGACGAATCGGATCGAGAAGCTGCGCTATCTGACCGATCCGCTGCCGCACGACCTGCTGATCGCCGGCCCGGCGGTGCTCAACCTGTTCGCCGAGATCGACCAGGACGACACCAACTGGATCGTCAGCATCAAGGACCTCGGGCCGGACCTTTCGGTGCGTACGGTGCGCGAGGGCGAGCGGGAGATTGCATCGGACCTGCCGCAGCGCGAGGTGACGCGCGGATGGCTCAAGGCCTCGCACCGCGCGCTCGATCCGCGCCGCTCGACGCCGTGGCGGCCCTGGCATCCGCTGACGCGGGCGGCGCAGGCGAAGGTCACGCCCGGCGCGGTCGAAAGCTACGCGATCGAGATCATGGCGAGCGCGAACCTGTTTCGCCGCGGCCACCGCATCTGCCTCGAGGTCATGAGCGCCGACATGCCGACCGGCGTCGGCGGCGCGACCAATGCCGAATACGTGCCCAACCACATCGGCAGCAGCCGTACCACGCTGCACAAGATTTATCACGACGCGCGGCGGCCTTCGCATCTGCTGCTGCCCGTCATCCCGCAATAGATGGTTCGGAGTTGCCCATGAGCGAGGCCCGTCAACCCACGCCGACCGCGCCGGGGCCTGAGATCAGGCGCTTCCGCCGCATCGTGACCGGCCACAACGCGCAGGGGCGATCCGTGATCCTGTCCGACGCGGCCTCGCCGCATGTGATGCCGATCATGGATCAGCCGAACTTCGCGGTGACCGACTTCTGGAAGACCAGCGCGACGCCGGCGGACAACGGGGCCGCAAGCAGCCCGGACCCCTGCCGGCTGCCGATCCAGGTGGCGCCGCCGGCCGGCGGCAGCGTTTTCCGGGTCGTGCAGTTTCCGCCCGACAAGGATTGGGCCGCCAAGGCCGCGGCGATGGGCGGCTCGGTCGCGATCGACGAGACCGCGAAAGCGGCACCCACCAGCGGGCCGGTGCGGCACGCGCATATGCACCGCACGCGCTCGATCGACTACGCGATCGTCCTGTCGGGCGAAATCTGGGCCGTGATGGACGAGGGCGAAACCAGGATGACGGCCGGCGACGTGCTGATCCAGCGCGGCACCAACCATGCCTGGGCGAACCGGTCGAGCGCGCCTTGCATCGTCGCGTTCGTGCTGATCGACGCGAAGCCGCTCGATTGAGACTGGAGCGCGACTGCAGGTCGCTCGGCGTCGACGGCATCGTCGTAACGCCGTCGGGCGACGCGCCGGGCGTGACCTCGCGCTCGGTCGCTGGGCGAAGCGGCTCGAGGTGACGGCGCCCTATTCATGCGCATCGGGCGCGGCTGCATAGCGTTGCGCCCCCCTTGGTCGCGAGAGCAAGGATTCTATAATCGCCGGACGCTGCACCCTCCAGAGCCGCATCCGGAATGTCATCCACTTTCGCCCCGACCGCCAGCCAGGCTCGGCCGATCCTGATCGGAACCGCGCTGCTGCTCACGCTCGGCATGGGGATACGCCAGAGCTTCGGGCTTTTCCTCACGCCGGTCACGCGCGATCTGGGCGTGACGGCGGGTGATTTCACGCTGGCGCTGGGGGTGCAGAACATCATCTGGGGACTGTCGCAGGCGGTGGTCGGCGCGATCGCCGACCGCTTCGGCCTGCGCGTCACCATGATGGCGGGCGCGGCGATCTACGTCGCGGGCCTCGCCATCATGGCGGGCGCCCACGGCACGCCGGCGCTCATCGTCTCCGGCGGGCTGATCGGCGTCGCCTTGTCATGCACCGCAACGTCGCTGGCGATGACCGCCTCGGTGCGCGCGGTCTCGGCGGAGCGCCGCAGCCGGACGCTTGGTCTCGTCTCGGCGGCCGGATCGATCGGCACCCTGGTGGTGCCGCTCGCCACCCAGGCCCTGCTGGCGCACGAGCGGTGGCAAGCCGGCATGGTCGTCTTCATGGTGATGGCGATCGCGATGCTGCCCGCGGCGTTCTGGGCCGGCGGCGCCGACCGCATCCCGGCGCCCAGCGCGGCCACGACCTCGATGCGCGAGGTTCTCGGCCAGGCGATGCGCAACCGGCCCTTCCTGGTGATGTCGGGCGCGTATTTCGTCTGCGGGCTCAACCTGGTCTTTTTGACCACGCATTTGCCCGCGTATCTCGCGATCTGCGGCCAGGACCCGATGCTGAGCGCGGAAGCGCTGGCGGTCATCGGCGGCGTGAGCGCGATCGGCTCGCTGGCGACCGGCTGGCTCGGCGGGCGCTATCCCAAGCATGTGATTCTCGGGCTCTTGTACATGCTGCGCTCGGTGATGATCGCGGCCTATTTCGTGATGCCGCCGACGCCGTCGAGCACGCTCCTGTTCGCCGCCGCGATGGGCCTGCTGTGGTGGCCGGGCCTCGCGCCGCTCATCGGCGGCCTGGTCGCCGATATCTTCGGCACCCGCTACATGGCGACGCTGCTCGGCCTGTCCTTCGTGGTGCATCAGGCCGGCTCGTCGCTCGGCGCCTGGGGCGGCGGGCTGATCTTCGACCTGTCCGGCTCCTACGACTCGGCGTGGAAGATCGGCGCCCTGATCGGGTTCGCGGCCGGGGCGGTGCAGATCCTCGCCGGCGGGCCGACGCGGCAGGACGATCGGGCGGTGCCCGTCATCGCGACGACGTAGGTCGGGCACCGATAAACCGGCATGCGAGATCAAAATCTCCGCCACGGCCTCTTTGCGATCATGCCTTAGGGCGGCGCCGTCCCCTGCATCGAAGGACGCTCGGAGATCGGCTCTATCCAGTTCGCCAGCCGGCGGTGAGAGCGCCCAGCCCGCGCCGCGCCCAATGTCTTTTCGCGCGCGAGTGGCGTAGCATCCGGCAACAGAAGCGCGCGCATTCATCAGAGGACCTGGCGCCATGAGACGACAGCTGCACCTCAATCTTTTCATCCACGGCCGCGGCCATCACGAGGCATCGTGGCGCCATCCGGCCTCCTCGCCGCTGGCATTGACCGACATCCACTACTACCAGGACCTGGCGCAACGGGCCGAGGCCGCGCGCTTCGACTCCATTTTTCTGGCCGACCAGCTGGCGCTCGGCGGGGACGTCACGCAGGCGCCGCGCACCTGGCTCGAGCCGATCACCGTGCTGGCGGCGATCGCGGTCGCGACCAAGCGGGTGGGGCTGATCGCCACCGCGTCGACGACCTACACCGAGCCTTTCAACCTCGCGCGGCAGTTCGCCTCGATCGACCACATCAGCAACGGCCGCGCCGGCTGGAACATCGTGACCACCTGGCTTGCGACCGCGGCGGAAAACTACGGCTCAACCGGACAAGTGAGCCACGCTGACCGTTACGAGCGCGGCGAAGAATACATGACGGTGGTGAAAGAGCTGTGGGACAGCTGGGCCGCGGACGCCGTGATCGACGATCGCGGGAGCGGCCTCTATGCGCGCGGTGGGCGCATCCGGCCGATCAATCACCGCGGCGAGTTCTATGCGGTGACCGGGCCGCTCAACATGCCGCGCCCCCCGCAGGGCCGGCCGGTGCTGGTGCAGGCGGGCTCCTCCGATACCGGCCGACGCTTCGCGGCCAGGCATGCCGAGGCGGTCTTCACGGCGCACATGGCGAAGACGACCGCCCAGGAATTCTATGCCGACCTGAAGCGGCTCGCGGCCGCCGAGGGACGCAATCCCGACCACGTCCTGATCCTGCCGGGCCTCAGCGCCATGATCGGCGCGACCGAAGCGGAGGCGCAGCGCTGGGCGCGCGAGGTCAACGAGCTGAGCGATGCCGAGGTCGGCCGCAAGCGCCTGTCCGGCCGGTTCGGCGGGCACGATTTTTCCCATCTGCCGCTCGATCGCCCGCTGGTGCCGGAGGATTTCCCCGACCCCGGCACCGTGCAGGCGGCGCGCAGCCGCACCGAGGTGATCCTCAACCTGGTCAAGCGCGACAAGCCGACCCTGCGGCAACTGCTCGGCTACCTCGCGGGCGCGCGCGGGCACTACGTCATGGCGGGCACGCCGGAGCAGGTCGCTGACCTGATCGAGGACTGGTTCCGCGACGGCGCGGCGGACGGGTTCAACATCATGCCGCCGGTGCTGCCGACGCAGCTCGACCTGTTCTGCGCCGAGGTGATCCCGCTGCTGCAGCGCCGCAAGCTCTTCCGCAGCGAATACACCGGCACGACGCTGCGCGAGCACTACGGTCTGCCCATGCCGGCGAGCGTCTTCGATGATCCGACGAAGACGGTCGGGCTGAAGGAACTGGCCGCCGGGGTGTAGGATGGGCGCAAAAACCCATCGTCCATGCGTCGCGGTTGAAGTGATGGGTTTCGCTATCGCTTCAACCCATCCTGAGCCAGCGCTGATGAGCCCCTACTCCGCGGCCTCGCGCACCACGGGCTCCGGCTCGACGCGAGCGGCGCAGAACTTGAACTCGGGGATCTTGCCGAACGGATCGAGCTTCGGATTCGTCAGCAGGTTCGCGGCCGCTTCCACGTAGGCGAAGGGGATGAACACGACGCCGTCCGGCACACCGTCGTCCTGGCGCGCGGTGAGCACCACGGTCCCGCGGCGCGTCGATACCCGCACCATGTCGCCGGGCGCGATGCCGAGCTTGGCGAAGGTGCCGCGCGAGAGCGAGGCGACGGCAGAGGGCTCGAGCGCATCGAGCACGGTGGCGCGGCGCGTCATCGCGCCGGTGTGCCAATGCTCGAGCTGGCGGCCGGTGGTGAGGATGAACGGATAGTCGTGATCCGGCACCTCGTCGGGCGGCGTGAGCTTGGCTGCAACCAGCTTGCCGAACCCACCGGGGCGCGGGAAGCCCTTGTCGAACACCACGTCGCGGCCGGGCTTGTCGGGCGCGTCGGCCGGATAGGTGACGGCATCCTCGCGGGCGATGCGCTCCCAGGAGATGTTGTCGAGCGACGGCATCAATGATGCCATTTCGGTATAGACCTCATCGGGGCCCTTGTAGTTCCAGGGCAGCCCGATGCGGCGGGCGAGCTCCTGGATCAGCCACCAGTCGTGCTTCGCGTCGCCCGGCAGCGGCAGCGCCTGGCGGCCCATCTGCACCTGGCGATTGGTGTTGGTGACGGTGCCGTCCTTCTCGGGCCAGGCGGAGGCGGGCAGCACCACGTCGGCGTAGCAGGCGGTCTCGGTGAGAAAGAGGTCCTGCACGACCAGATGCTCGAGATGCGCGAGCGCTTCGCGCGCATGATTGAGATCCGGGTCGGACATCGCCGGGTTCTCGCCCATGATGTACATGCCCTTGATCACGTCGTGGTGGATCGCGTCCATGATCTCGACCACAGTCAACCCCTTGTTGGGATCGAGCTTGGTGCCCCAGGCCTTCTCATACTTCTCGCGGATATCGGCCGCCTCGACCGACTTGTAGTCGGGGAAGAACATCGGAATCAGGCCGGCGTCCGAGGCCCCCTGCACGTTGTTCTGCCCGCGTAGCGGATGCAGGCCGGTCCCGGGGCGTCCGATCTGGCCGGTGATGAGCGAAAGCGCGATCAGGCAACGCGCGTTGTCGGTGCCGTGGGTGTGCTGGGAGACGCCCATGCCCCAGAAGATGATCGCCGCCTTGGCGCGGGCGAACTTGCGCGCCACCGTGCGCAGCACCTCGGCGTCGATGCCGCAGATCGGCGCCATCTCCTCAGGCGTAAAATCCTTCACGGTGTCGGAGAACTGCTTGAAGCCCTCGACATAGGTCTGGATGTACTGCTCGTCGTAGAGCTTCTCGTTGACGATGGTGCTCAGGATGCCGTTGAGCATCGCGACGTCGGTGCCGTTCTTGAACTGCAGCATGTGCGTCGCGTGGCGCTTGAGCGCCTGCCCGCGCGGATCCATGACGATGAGTTCGGCGCCTCTCTTCGCCGCCTGCTTGAAGAAGGTCGCGGCGACCGGGTGGTTCTCGGTCGGGTTGGCGCCGATCACCACGATGACGTCCGAGTTCTTGCACTCGTTGAAGGTCGCCGACACCGCGCCGGAGCCGACGCCTTCCATCAGCGCCGCGACCGACGAGGCGTGGCAAAGCCGCGTGCAGTGATCGACATTGTTGGTGCCGAAGCCGGTGCGCACCAGCTTCTGGAAGAGGTAGGCCTCCTCGTTCGAGCCCTTGGCGGAGCCGAAGCCGGCGAGCCCCTTCGGCCCGTCGCGATCGCGGATCTTGCGGATGCCGGCGGCGGCGCGGTCGAGCGCTTCGTCCCAGGTCGCTTCGCGGAAATGCGTCCATGGGTTGAGCGGGTCGATATGCTCGTGCGGGACCTTCGGCACGCCGTCCTTGCGGATCATCGGCTTCAGGAGGCGCTGCGGATTGTGCACGTAGTCGAAGCCGAAGCGGCCCTTCACGCACAGGCGGTTCTCGTTCGCGGGGCCGTTCTTGCCGGTGACCTGGACGATCTGGTCATCCTTGATGTGATAGGTGAGCTGGCAGCCGACGCCGCAGTACGGGCACACGCTGTCGACCGTGCGGTCGGGCTTGCCCTTGTAGACGTTGTGCTCGTCGACCATGGTCGACGGCATCAGCGCGCCGGTCGGACAGGCTTGCACGCACTCGCCGCAGGCGACGCAGGTCGAGGCGCCCATCGGATCGTCGAAGTCGAAGACGATCTTCTCCAGATGGCCGCGGCCGGCCATGCCGATCACGTCATTGACCTGCACCTCGCGGCAGGCGCGGACACAAAGATTGCACTGGATGCAGGCGTCGAGGTTGACCGCCATGGCGACGTGGCTGCGGTCGGGCGCCGGCACGGCCTCGGCCTCGCGTTTGGGGAAGCGCCCATCGGAGACGTTCTGGCGCTTGACGGTCTTCCAGAACTCGGAGTCGGGATCGTGCGCGACCTCGATGGCGGGCTGGTCGGTGAGGAGAAGCTCGGCGACCATCTTGCGCGCGGTCTTGGCGCGGTCGGTCTGCGTCTTCACCTTCATGCCGGGCGACGGCGTGCGAATGCAGCTTGCGGCGAGCACGCGCTCGCCCTCGATCTCGACCATGCAGACGCGGCAGTTGCCGTCGGCGCGGTAGCCGGGCTTGGGCGAGTAGCACAGGTGCGGCAGCTTGATGTCGAGGCGGCGGGCGGCGCGGAAGATCGTCTCGCCCGGCCGGATGTCGATCTCGCGGTCGTCGATGAAGAAGGTCTTCGCCGTCGGCGCTCCACCCTCGCCCGCGACCTTGTCGACTGGCGCAGTGTGGGCGACGCCGGGCTTGCCGTCGCCGGTCGCTGGACCACCCGCGGCACCCTTCTTGTCGTGACCGTAACCGGCCGGTTTCTTGGTTTCGCTCATGGTCTGACCCTATCGATCACCAGACGGCCCAACGGCTTCGTGAACCCGTCCGACAAGTGCTCCATCCGCATGCTCGCAGGCTGTGGCCGGCGGCTTCATTTCTTCACGATCAGCGGCACGAATTGATAGTAAATCCAGAACATCACCAGGACCCCGACGGCCAATGCGGCCGCCGCCACCCCGATCGACCCGACAGCCTGCGCGGCGACGATCGCGATCAGGAACGGAACGGCCGCCACCATCGACGAATACGGAACGCTCACGCCCGATCCGCAGTTCGCGCAGGTCGTCTGCGTCGCCGGTCCGAGAAGCATTTTCCGCCAAAGCGGGACCGTCTTTTGGTGGCAATTCGGGCATTCGAGCTTTTCCATCCCATCCCCCAAGCTTTTGCCTCACCATTTCCCCAGCGGCTTCTTCAACTCCTCGGGAAAGTATTTGAGCACGCACACCAGAGGGTTCGACGCCGCTTGGCCGAGGCCACAGATCGAGGCGTCGCGCATCAGCTGAGACAGCTCGTTGAGCAGATCGGCGTTCCACGGCCCCTGCGCCATCAGCTTCGCGGCCTTCTCGGTGCCGACGCGGCACGGCGTGCACTGGCCGCAGCTCTCGTCCTCGAAGAACCGCAGGAGGTTGAGGGCGACCGCCTTCATATCGTCCTTGTCGGACAGGATCACAACGGCGTGCGATCCGACGAAACAGCCGTATTTTTCCAAGGTTCCGAAGTCGAGCGGAAGGTCGGCCATCGAGGCGGGCAGGATGCCGCCGGAGGCGCCGCCGGGCAGATAGCCCTTGAGCGTCTCGCCGTCCGCCATGCCGCCGCAATACTCGTCGATCAGCTCACGCACCGTGATGCCGGCGGGCGCGAGCTTCACGCCCGGGCTCTTCACCCGGCCGGAGACCGAGAAGCTACGGAAGCCCTTGCGCTCATGCCGGCCCTGCGACGTCACCCAGTCGGCGCCCTTCTCGACGATGTCGCGTATCCAGAACAGCGTCTCGACGTTCTGCTCGAGCGTCGGGCGGCCGAATAGCCCGACCTGCGCCACGTAGGGCGGACGATGGCGCGGCAGGCCGCGCTTGCCCTCGATCGACTCGATCATCGCCGACTCTTCGCCGCAGATGTAGGCGCCGGCGCCGCGGCGGACGTGGATCTTGGTGTGCGGCGTGAGACCCGCCTCCTCGACCTTGGCGATCTCGTCGATCAGCATCAGCCGCACTTCGGGATATTCGTCGCGGATGTAGAAATAAGTGTCGGGCGCCTCGACCACCCAGGCGGCGATCAGCATGCCTTCGATGAAACGGTGCGGATCGCGCTCGAGATAGTAGCGGTCCTTGAAGGTGCCGGGCTCGCCCTCGTCGGCGTTGACGGCGAAGAGCCGCGGCGCCGGCTCGGCACGCACCAGCGACCATTTGCGGCCGGTGGGAAACCCCGCGCCGCCGAGGCCGCGCAGGCCGGCGTCGCTGACGATCTTGATGAGCTCGTCGCGCGTGCGCTTGCCGGCGAGGCAATCGGAGAGGAGCGCGTAGCCGCCGGCCTTGCGATAGGCGCCGAAGCCGGTGCCGGGCTCGTACGAATGGGCATGCGGGTTCGATTTCACCGCGGCCGCGACTTTGTCGGGCGCCGCCGCGAAGGTCTGCACGTGACCGACCGCGACGACCGGCGCGCGATCGCAGGCGCCCATGCAGGGGGCACGCACCACGCGCACGTCCTTGCCGAGCAGCGTCGGCAGTTGAGCGAGCAGCGTCTCGGCGCCCGCCATGGCGCAGGAGAGCGAGTCGCACACGCGCACCGTGATCGGCGGTGGCGGCGGCCCGTCCTTCACGACGTCGAAGTGCGAGTAGAAGGTCGCGACCTCGTAGGCCTCGGTCAGCGCGAGCTTCATCTCGTGTGCGAGCGCCGCGAGATGTGCGGCCGAGATGTGTCCGTAGTGGTCCTGGATGAGGTGGAGATGCTCGATCAAGAGGTCGCGGCGGCGCGGACGGTCCGTCAGCAGGGCCTGCACCTCTTCCAGCGCGGTCGGGTCGACTTGGCGCCCTTTCGGGGTCCGCCGCGGCCGCCGGCGGCCCTCCGGCGGCTGGGTAATTGATTGGGAATTTGAATGGGTTGCTGTTGGCATACCAGTGAATTTACGGTTTCGGCGCGACGGCGCAATCCCCCCGCGATAATGCCGCGATTGAAAATTTCTATCGAACTCGGTATTGCCCTGATCGTCCTGCCGGTTGAATGCGATCAAATCCGAAGCGGGCAGTCCAGGGCGATCAAGTCGACGTGATCGACAAGCTCGAATTCCTCATGGCGCTGGCGCGCGAACGCCATTTCGGTCGCGCGGCCGAGGCCTGCGGCGTGACGCAGCCGACCCTCTCGGCGGGGGTCAAGCAGCTCGAGGACACCTTCGGCGTGCTGCTGGTGAACCGCGGGTCGCGTTTCCAGGATTTCACCCCGGAAGGCGAGCGCGTGCTCGACTGGGCGCGCCGGATCGTCGGTGACGCCCGCTCCATGCGCCAGGAGATCCATGCGCTCAAGCACGGTCTCGCGGGCAGGCTGCGGCTCGCCGTGGTGCCGACCGCGCTCGCCATGGTCGAGCCGCTCACCACCCCCTACCGCGCCCGCCATCCAGAGGTGCAGTTCACCATCCTGTCGCGCACCTCGATCGAGATCCTGGAGCTGCTCGAAAATCTCCAGATCGATGCCGGTCTAACCTACCTCGACAACGAGCCGCTGGGCCGCGTCACCACCGTGCCGCTCTACCGCGAGAGGTATCGGCTCCTCGTCGCCGCCGACAGCGAGCTCGGCGACCGCGACGAGGTGACTTGGGCCGAAGTCGTGCGGGTGCCCCTGTGCCTGCTCACGCCGGACATGCAGAACCGGCGCATCATCGAGCGCCTGCTGCGCGATACCGGCATCGAGCCGAACATCACGCTCGAGTCGGATTCGATGATCCTGCTCTATTCGCACGTGCGCACTGGCCGCTGGGCGAGCGTGATGCCGGCGCGGCTCGCCGCGACGCTCGGCCTGACCGACGTGCTGCGCTCGATCCCGATCGTGGGCTTCGACTCGAGCCATATGATCGGCCTCGTGCTGCCGGCGCGTGAGCCGATGACGCCGCTCAATGCCGCGCTGATGGCCGAGGCGCGACGCGTTGCCGCAACGCTCGCGGATTGATTGCATCACGGCAGCCGGTTGCATCGCTATCGACAAAAGTATGAGGCGATGCCTGGTAGTGACATGTCACTCAGCGATTTTATGCCATGAGAGTGGCGTCTGCGAGGCTTTCATTTCTCTAATAGCCGTGACTTGAACTCGGGGAAGGATCTTTGCGGCACACCATAGGTGTTCGCAATTGCGAAATTCAAAGTTTCTATCACTCCATAGGAATAGCTTTCTTGATTTGGGAAATCCCAATCCGCACAGTGCCCTTATCAGATGTGGGGGCGGGGCGCTCATCCGCAGTCTGACAAGAAAAGCGTGCAGCTAAAACTCAGACTCCAGGATCCAAGGGAGGATTGCGCGATGTCGTTCCTCGATCGCAGCCATACGATCGCCGGCCCCGGCTTCAGCCGCTGGCTGGTGCCGCCGGCTGCCCTATGCGTGCACCTGTGCATCGGCCAGGCCTACGCGTTCAGCGTGTTCAACCTGCCGATGACCAAGCTCCTCGGCATTTCCAAATCGGCGCCGGACGATTGGCAACTGACGGATCTCGGCTGGATCTTCTCGATTGCCATCTTCTTCCTCGGCGTCTCGTCGGCCGTGTTCGGCCGCTGGGTCGAGGAAGGCGGACCGCGCCGCGCGATGTTCACGGCTGCCTTGTGCTGGGCCGGCGGCTTCCTCATCTCGGCATTCGGCGTGTACATCCACACGCTCTGGGTGATCTATGTCGGCTACGGGTTCATCGGCGGCATTGCGCTCGGCATCGGCTACATCTCGCCGGTCTCGACGCTGATCAAGTGGTTCCCCGACCGCCCCGGCATGGCGACCGGCATGGCCATCATGGGCTTCGGCGGCGGCGCCTTCATCGCCTCGCCGCTGTCGGTGTGGCTGATGGGCCTGTTCACCACCCCGACTCATGTGGGCGTGGCCGAGACCTTCATCGTGCTCGGCGTCGTCTACTTCTTCTTCATGATCGTCGGCTCGATCATCGTGCGCGTGCCGCCCGACGGCTGGTTGCCGGCCGGCTACACGCCGCCCGCCGAGTCGGCGAAGCTGATCACCCGGCATGACGTGTTCGTTTATGACGCGCTCAAGACGCCGCAGTTCTGGCTGATCTGGTGGATCCTCTGCCTCAACGTGACTGCCGGCATCGGCGTGCTCGGTCAGGCCTCGGCCATGAGCCAGGAGATGTTCCCGGGTCACATCACCGCCGTCGCCGCGTCGGGCTTCGTCGGCCTGATGAGCCTGTTCAACATGGGCGGCCGCTTCTTCTGGGCGTCGACCTCGGACTACATCGGTCGCAAGAACACCTACTTCGTGTTCATGGTGCTGGGCTTCATCCTGTACTGCACGGTGCCCTACACCGGCTCGATCGGCAGCGTCGCCGCCTTCGTCCTCTGCTTCCTGGTGATCATCAGCATGTACGGCGGCGGCTTCGCCACGGTGCCGGCCTATCTGAAGGACATGTTCGGCACGCGCTACGTCGGCGCCATCCACGGCCTGCTGCTGACCGCCTGGTCGATGGCGGGCATCTTCGGTCCGGTGCTCGTGAATTACATCCGCGCCTACAACGTGGCGCACGGCGTGCCCAAGGCACAGGCCTACAACTCGACCATGTACATCATGGCCGGGTTGCTCGTGATCGGCTTCTTCTGCAACCTCGCGGTCACGGCGGTCAATTCCAGGTTCCACATGAAGGAAGGGGACGCCCGCGGCAACGATCCGGCACTTCGTCCGGCTGGTGCGCGGGCCTGAGGGAGGACGTCACATGAACGCAGCAAATCAGCAAGGCCTCCCCGCCGAGACCGTCGTCAAGCTCGTGCTTGCATGGGCCTTCGTCGGCATCCCGCTGCTGGTCGGCGTCGGCTTCACGCTTTACAACGCGATGAAGCTCTTCCAGTAGAAGCGGCAAACGAGCGGCGCCTCCTTCGTGGACACGAAGGAGGCGGCGTTGTTTTTCGGAATAGCGTCATTCGTCATTGCGAGCGAAGCGATCTCGATCCATAGGCGCATGAGCCTGCGTTCGAGATGGCTTCGGCGCGCTGCGCGCGCCCGGCAATGACCCCCTGATCAGAACAACCCGACGATCTTGCCGTCGTTGCCGACGTCGATCGCATCGGCGGACGGCACCCGGGGCAGGCCCGGCATGGTGAGGATCTCGCCGCAGATCACCACGACGAACTCGGCGCCGGCGGAGAGCCGCACCTCGCGGATCGGAATGGTGAAGTCGGTCGGCGCGCCCTTGAGGTCCGGGTTGGTGGAGAAGCTGTACTGCGTCTTGGCGATGCACACCGGCGCCTTGCCGTAGCCCATGGCCTCGAAATTGGCGAGCTGGTCGCGCACCGACTTGTCGACCGAGATGTCCTTGGCGCGGTAGAGCTCCTTGGCGATGGTGCGCACCTTCTCGAGCAGCGGCATCTCGTCGGGATAGAGGAATTTGAGCTTGGCCTTGCCGGCGTCGATCGTCTTGACGACCGCGCGCGCGACGTCGGCGGCGCCCTCGCCGCCCATCGCCCAATGGTCGGCCATCAGCGCCTCGACGCCGAGCGCCTTGCACTTCTCCTTGACGAGGGCGATCTCGGCGTCGGTGTCGGCCGAGAAGCGGTTGATCGAGACCACCGCCGGCAGGCCGAACTTCTGCACGTTCTCGACGTGGCGCTGCAGGTTGGCCATGCCGGCCTCGAGCGCCTTGAGGTTCTCGGTCTTGAGATCCTCCTTCTTGACGCCGCCGTGCATCTTGAGCGCGCGGATGGTGGCGACGATCACCACGCAATCGGGCGCGAGGCCTGTCTTGCGGCACTTGATGTCGATGAACTTCTCGGCGCCGAGGTCGGCGCCGAAGCCGGCCTCGGTGACGACGTAGTCGGCGAGCTTGAGCGCCGTCGTGGTCGCCATCACCGAGTTGCAGCCGTGCGCGATATTGGCGAACGGGCCGCCGTGGACGAAGGCGGGCGTGCCCTCGAGCGTCTGCACGAGGTTGGGCGCGAGCGCGTCCTTGAGCAGGGCCGTCATGGCGCCGTGCGCCTTGATGTCGCGCGCGCGCACCGGCTTGCGGTCGCGCGTATACGCGACGACGATGTTGCCGAGCCGCGTCTTGAGGTCCTCGAGGTCCTTGGCGAGGCAGAAGATCGCCATCACCTCGGACGCGACCGTGATGTCGAAGCCGTCCTCGCGCGGGAAGCCGTTGGCGACGCCGCCGAGCGAGGAGACGATCTGGCGCAGCGCGCGATCGTTCATGTCCATGACGCGTCGCCAGGTGACGCGGCGCTGGTCGATGTTGAGCGAATTGCCCCAATAAATGTGGTTGTCGATCAGCGCGGCGAGCAGGTTGTTGGCCGACGTGATGGCGTGGAAGTCGCCGGTGAAGTGCAGATTGATGTCCTCCATCGGCACGACCTGGGCATAGCCGCCGCCCGCCGCGCCGCCCTTCATGCCGAAGGACGGGCCGAGGCTCGGCTCGCGCAGGCACAGCATCGCCTTCTTGCCGATGTAATTGAGCGCGTCCGTGAGGCCGACCGTGGTGGTGGTCTTGCCCTCGCCGGCCGGGGTCGGCGAGATCGCCGTCACCAGAATCAGCTTGCCGTTCTTCTTGCCCTGCAGCGACTTCACGTAGTCCATCGACACCTTGGCCTTGTAGTGGCCGTAAGGATCGAGGTTCTCGGCCGGGATGCCGAGCTTCTCCTTGGCGATGTCGAGGATCGGCCGCTTCTTGGCGGACTGCGAAATTTCAATGTCGGATTTCGGATTCTGGTGCTGCGACGCGGGCATGGGAGGTTTCCGTTGAAAGCGAGCGGGAGGAAATCGGCGGTGAATTCCGGCAGGTGACTTGCAGCTGGCTTGCAGGTGGCTTGCAGGTGAATTGGATGAAGACTCAGGTGAAGCGGGCGCCGGTCGCGAGCTTGACGCTGCCGGCCCATTCGCCGGCATCGACCTTCTTGCCGTCGGCCGGTTGCACACGCGTCACCTTCATGCGCCCGTCGGCGCACACCACGGTGAAGCCGTCCGTTTCCACCACGACGATCTCGCCCATCTTGCCGGCGATCCCTTTCGGATCCTTGGCGGGCAGCGGCTTGGCATCGAAGATCTTCAGCGTCTTGCCGTCGAGGGTCGACCAGGCACCGGGCGCCGGGTTGCAGCCGCGGATCAGCGGATCGATCTGCCGCCAGGATTTCGCCCAGTCGATGCGCGCGTTCTCGGGGCCGCAGCGGCCCTCATAGGTCGCCTTCGATTCGTCCTGCTTGATGCGCGGCGCCTTGCCGGCTTTGACGAGATCGACCGCCTCGAGCATGGCGTCGACGCCCATCGGAAAGAGGCGGTCGAAATACACGCTGCCGAGGGTGTCGGTCGACGAGATCGGCGTCTTCTTCTGGATGAGCACGTCGCCGGTATCGAGCCCGTTGTCGGGCCAGAAGATCGAGAGACCCGTCTCCTTCTCGCCGAGGATGATCGGCCAGTTGATCGCGCTGGCGCCGCGGTAGGCGGGCAGCAGCGAGGGGTGATACTGGATCGAGCCGTGGGTCGGGATGTTGAGGAATTCCTCCGGCACGAACAGGGTGACGAAGGCCATCACCTGCAGGTCGGGTTTGAGCGCCTTGAACTCCTCCCACACCTCGGGCTTGCGATAGGACGCCGGCTGATAGACCGGGAGCTTGGCGGCGAGCGCCGCCTCCTTCAATGGGTCGGCCTTCTGCCCCGGCTTCTCGGGCGCCACATAGACGGCGACCACGTCGTCACCGCGCTTGAGCAGCGCCTCGAGCACCGCCTTGCCGAACGCCTGCTGGCCGTGGACGACGATACGCATATGACTTCTCCCAATCTTCCGCCGTCATGCCCCGTGCAAACGGGGCATCCAGTAAACACCAGTGCGGGTGGTGGTTACTGGATCGCCCGCTTTCGCGGGCGATGACGCAGCATCTGTCGCTCAGGCCGCGGCGGCGGCCGGCTTCTCCGGCGCGGTGGTCGCGCCCGACGTCTTGATGGCCGCGATCTCGTCGGCCGAATAGCCGACGATCTTGAGGATCTCGTCAGTGTGCTCGCCGAGCAGCGGCGACCGCTTCACCTCGGTGATCGAGTCGGACAGCTTCACCGGATTGCCGACCGTCAGATACTTGCCGCGGCCCGGATGATCGACCTCGACCACGGTGCCGGTGTTGCGCAGCGACTGCTCCTCGGCGATTTCCTTCATCGACAGGATCGGGCCGACCGGAATGTCGTGCTGGTTGCAGATCTCCATGACCTCGAACTTGGTCTTGGTCATGGTCCATTGCTCGATGGTCGAGAAGATGTGCTTGAGGCGCGGCAGCCGCGCCGGCGGCTTGGCGTAGTCCGGATCGGTTTTCCACTCGGGCTTGCCGATCAAGTCGCAGATCGCCTCCCACACCGGCGCCTGGGTGATGAAATAGATGTAGGCGTCGGGATCGTTCTCCCAGCCCTTGCACTTGAGGATCCAGCCCGGCTGGCCGCCGCCCGAGTCGTTGCCGGCACGCGGCGTCGCGACACCGAACGGGATGCCCTCGCCATACTGGCTGTATTCGGTGAGCGGACCGTGCGCGAGGCGCTGCTGGTCGCGCAGCTTCACACGGGCGAGGTTGAGCACGCCATCCTGCATGGCGGCGAGCACCTTCTGACCCCGGCCGGTGCGGTGGCGTTGATAGAGCGCGCACATGATGCCGAATGCGAGATGGAGGCCGGTGCCGCTGTCGCCGATCTGCGCGCCGGTGACGAGCGGCGGGCCGTCGCGGAAGCCGGTGGTCGAGGCGGCGCCGCCGGCGCACTGGGCGATGTTCTCGTAAACCTTGCAATCCTCGTAGGGCCCCGGGCCAAAACCCTTGACCGAGGCGACGATCATGCGCGGGTTGGTCTTGTGGATGTAGTCCCAGGTGAGTCCCATGCGATCGAGCGCGCCGGGGGCGAAGTTCTCCACCAGCACGTCGCAATACTTGATCAACCGCTCGAGGATCTCCTTGCCCTTGGGATGCTTGGAGTCGATGGTGATCGAACGTTTGTTCCCGTTGAGCATCGTGAAATAGAGGCTGTCCTGCCCCTTCACGTCGCGCAGCTGGGTGCGCGTAATGTCGCCGACGCCCGGGCGCTCGACCTTGATCACGTCGGCGCCCATGTAGCCGAGCAACTGCGTGCAGGTCGGACCCGACTGCACGTGGGTGAAGTCGAGGATGCGCACGCCTTCGAGCGCCTTGCCGGCCTGGCCGTACGGCTTGGTCGACGGCTTCGGCAAGCCGTTGCCGCTGCCATTGCCGTTCTTCACCGCCGCGCGCTTGGCGGCGGGCTTCCTCGCCTTGAGCTTGACCACCGTTTTGCTGGCTTTCCTGGCGGATTTCTTCGCCGTCGGCCTGGCCTTGGCTTTGCTCTTCTTGCGCGTTGCCATTGTCGTTTCCTCTGCGTCTCGATTTTGTTCGCGCCGCTTACTTCTTCTTCAGCGCGCTCTGCGGGTTGAGGTTGCCGATGCGGCCGCTCTCGCTGCCGGCGGCAGGGTCGAGCACCGCGTTGATCAGCGTCGGCTTGCCCGAATCCATGGCGGCATCGACGGCGCGGCGCAGCTCGTCGGGCGACGTCGCATTGACGCCGACGCCGCCGAACGCCTCGATCATCTTGTCGTAGCGGGCGCCCTTGACGAACACGGTCGTCGCCGGATCGGGGCCCGCCTTGTTGACGTCGGTGCCGCGATAAATGCCGTCATTGTTGAAGATGACGACGCACACCGGCAGCCCGTACCGGCAGATGGTCTCGATCTCCATGCCGGAGAAGCCGAAGGCGCTGTCGCCTTCGATCGCCAGCACCGGCTTTCCGGTCTCGATCGCGGCGCCGATCGCGTAGCCCATGCCGATGCCCATGACGCCCCAGGTGCCGACGTCGATGCGCTTGCGCGGCTGGTAGACGTCGATGATGCCGCGGGCGAGGTCGAGCGTATTGGCGCCCTCGTTGACGAGGATCGCGTCCGGCCGCTCCTTGACGATGGTGCGCAGCACGCCGAGCGCCCCGTGATAGTCCATCGGCGAGTTGTTGTTCATCAGCCGCGGCGCCATCTTGGCGATGTTGTCGTCGCGCTTCGACGTGACGGTCTTGATCCAGTCCGCAGGCGGCGACTGCCAGGAGCCCATGCCGGCCAGCAACGCGGAGACGCAGGAGCCGATGTCGCCGACGAGCGGAGCGGCGATCTCGACGTTCGAGTCCATCTCCTTCGGTTCGATGTCGATCTGAATGAACTTTTTCGGCTCGGTGCCCCAGGCCTTGCCCTTGCCGTGCGACAAAAGCCAGTTGAGGCGCGCGCCGATCAGCATCACGACGTCGGCCTGCGCCAGCACGGTCGAGCGCGCTGCGCCGGCGCACTGCGGATGCGTATCCGGAAGCAGACCCTTGCCCATGCTCATCGGCAGGAACGGCGCGCCGCTCTTCTCGACGAGGCTGCGGATCGCAGCGTCCGCCTGGGCGTAGGAGGCGCCCTTGCCGAGGATGATCAGCGGGCGCTTGGCGCTTCTGAGCACGTCGAGCGCGCGCTTGACCGCATCGGGCGCCGGGATCTGCGCAGGCGCCGCGTCGATCACCTTGACCAGCGATTTCTTGCCGGCCTCGGCGTCCATCACCTGGCCGAACAGCTTCGCCGGCAGGTCGAGATAGACGCCGCCCGGGCGGCCCGACACGGCGGCGCGGATGGCGCGCGCGACGCCGATGCCGATGTCCGCGGCGTGCAGGATGCGGTAAGCCGCTTTGCACAGCGGCTTGGCGATCGCGAGCTGGTCCATCTCCTCGTAGTCGCCTTGCTGCAGGTCGACGATCTCGCGCTCGGACGAGCCCGAGATCTGGATCATCGGGAAGCAGTTGGTGGTGGCGTGCGCGAGCGCCGTCAGGCCATTGAGGAATCCGGGTGCCGACACGGTGAGGCAGACGCCGGGCTGCTTGGTGAGAAAGCCGGCGATCGAGGCCGCATAGCCGGCATTCTGCTCGTGGCGGAACGAGATGACGCGGATGCCCGCGGCCTGCGCCATACGGCCGAAATCGGTGATCGGGATGCCCGGCACTCCGTAGATCGTCTTGATCCCGTTGAGCTTGAGCGCGTCGATGATGAGGTGGAAACCGTCGGTGAGCTCGCGCTCCTCACTGGCTTCCGGCTTGGCGGTCTTGACGGCGGCTTCGGCCATGGGCGGCCTCCCTATCCAGGGTTGTTGGTTCAATCCAGGTGATCGGCGTGCCGGGCGACGTGATCGGCAAGGCCGAGCGCATGGTTGCGCACGAGATCCTCGGCGCGCTCGGTATCGCGCGCCTCGAGCGCGTGGATGATGTTCATATGATCGCGGATCGAGCGGTCGGCGCGATCCTCCTCGCCGATGGTCTTGCGACGGATCATCCGCATATGGGTGAACAGGTTCTCGGCGAGGTCGATGAGCACGCGGTTGCGGCTCATGCGGATGATGGTCTGATGGAATTCGATGTTGACCTCGGAGTACTCGTCGAGGCGTGCGTGCAGCTCGCCGTTCTCGAACTTGGTGAACATCTTGCGCAGCTCGGCGATCTCCTGATCGGTCGCCTTCTGGGTGATCAGGCGCGCCGCCATGCTTTCCAGCGCCGCCCAGGCGGTGATCAGCTCGATCACCTCGGCGCGCGTCTTGCGCACCACGTAGATGCCGCGGCGCGGCACCGAGCGCACGAAGCCCTCGCGCTCGAGCTGCGCCATCGCCTCGCGCACCGGCGTGCGGCTGATGCCGAGGTCGCTCGCGAGCTGGCGCTCGTCGAGCCGCACCTCGCTCGGCTGCTCGTAGATGTCGAGCGAGAGGATGACGTTCTTGAGGGCCGCATAAGCGCGGTCCGCGAAGGTCGAGGTGTCCTCGAGGGGGGCGACGGCGACGCGGCTTCGGCTACTAAGTTCAGTCATTTACACAAATCCAGTAGGAATGGCGTCTCTATAATACGTTATACCAGGGGGCTGCAAGCCATGCATGGCGGCGGCAGATGCCCGCAGCCTTGCCTGGACCTGCGTGTAAGCCTCACCTGGTGAGGCGCCTTGCGCCGCCCCGGGCGAGAGGCGCCGAGGTCAGTTCCTCGGCGCCCCGAGCACAGGTTTTACTCAGCCACTTTGCGCCATCAAGCGCGTACGCAGAGGCTTGAGCACGAACAGCGCTAGCGCGACCACGATGAAATTCATGATCGCGGTGAGCACGAAGACGAGATGCCAGCCGCCGGAAGCCGTCTTGATCAGGTTCGCCACCGGCACCAGGAACGCGGAGGCGCCCTTGGCGGTGTAGAGCAGGCTGAGATTGACCGTTGCGAACTTAGTCCCGAAGGTATCGGTGCAGGTCGACGGAAACAGGCTGAAGATCTCGCCCCAGGTGAGGAAGATCAGCGCCGCGAAGACCACGAAGGCCCACGGCGTGTGGCCGAGGGTGCCGAGCAGCCAGTAAGCAATGCCGCCGAGGCCGAACGCGATCACCATCGTGTATTCCCGTCCGATGTTGTCGGAGATCCAGCCGAACAGCGGACGCGCGCCGCCGTTGCAGAGGTTGTCGACGATGCCGGCGAGCGCGAGCGTCGTGAAGCCGCCTATCAGCATGACGCTCCCGATGCCGAAGTCCTTGGCGATCGGGGCGAGCTGGGCCGTAGCCATGAGGCCGCTGGCCGACACCATGATGAACATGATGTAGAGGATCCAGAAGACCGGGGTCGCCACGGCTTCCCATGGCGTATAGCTGCGCGACGTCATGGCGACCTTGGGCGCGGTGACCACCAGAACTTCGCCCTGCTCGGGCGGGCGCAGGACCCACGCGATCAGGAAGACCAGGCCGCCCTGGACCAGCCCGAACCAGAAGAAAGCCGCCTCGTAGCCGTAGGCGTTGATGACCTGGAGAATCGGGATGACGCTGATCGCGGTGCCGGCGCCGTAACCCGCCGCGGTCAGACCAACCGCAAGGCCGCGTCGATCAGGAAACCATTTGACCGCTTGGCCGACGCAAGTCGCGTAGACCGCGCCGCCGCCGGTGCCGCCGATGACCGCGCCCAAATAAAGCAGCGTGAGCGAGTCAGCATACGAATTGATGATCCAGCCGGCCGCGACGAAGAGGCCGCCGACGGCGATGACGACCTTGGGTCCGATGCGGCCAAGGCTATCAGCAATCCAGCCATGGATCGGGGTGAGCCAGGTCTCGAGCGCGATGAAGACACTGAAGGCGAACTGGATCGATGCGATCGACCAGCCGTGCGCCTTGTTGATCGGATTGACGAAGAACGTCCATCCGTACTGCAGGTTGGCGATCAGCACCATGCACAGGATGCAGCATATGAGTTGCACCCAGCGTGTTTGCGTTGTCGCAACTGCGGAGGAGCCTGCGGGATTTGCCAGCGTAGCCATGATCCGTCCCCATTGGCGTTTCTTCTCGATCTCGTCTCCCGCGCGACGTTCGCTCTTCGATCGCACAGCGCAGGTTGGTGTACGTTATACCTGATACTGGGCAGAGTCAGCCTTTTGCGGTCGCCTGCTTCAAATTGACAATGGTGCGCCGCATAATAGGGAACTCGGAATACTTATTGCTGTGCAGCAAATGCATATTGACGGAATTGTACTGGCTTTCTCGCCGAATCGAGATGGCGAAGCATGTCGACTATTGCAATGCAATATGAGCTTACGCAGCGTCATGCACAGCTGATCGAGAACGCGACGGGATCTTCTCCTGCGCACCACTGCTGCCACATGCGCGCATAGGCCGCTTCGAGGTGGCGCGCCGACCGCGGCAACTCGAACAGTGGTGACGCCTCACGCGCGCGCAAAAGCCGCATCCGCAGGTCGGCGAGCTTGCGCCGATCGCGCGCAAGGGCGAGCGCGACGCGCTCGTATTCCGCCGGCGACGCGGCGATCAGCTCGGACATGCCGATCGCAGAGAGCAGGCTGGCGGCGACGCGCCCCGCAAACGTGTTGCCGATGCAAGTGAGCACCGGCAGCCCCGCCCACAGGGCGTCGCTCGCGGTGGTGTGGGCGTTGCACGGCAGCGTATCGAGAAAGAGATCGGCGTTGCGGTGGCGGGCGAGATGCTCGGGCGAGGGCAGACGCGGCGCGAACACGAGCCGGGCGGGATCGATGCCACGGGCCTCCGCCGCGCGCCGCAGGTTGCGCGCGACCAGGTCGTTCGCCTCGAGCAGCCACAGCACGCTGCCCGGCACCGCCGCGAGCAGGCGCATCCAGACCGCGAAGAAATCCGGCGTGATCTTGTAGCTGTTGTTGAAGCTGCAGAAGACGAAGCCCGCGCCGGGCAGGCCGCAGTCTGCGCGCGACGGCGCCGACGCCGCAATCGCGCGCTGGCGATCGTTGACCTGATAGCTGCCCGGCAGGTGAACGAGCTTCTCGGCGAAGAACGGCTGCGCGGCCGGTGGCGCGACGATGTCGTCGACCATGATGTAGTCGATGAACGCCGCGCCCATGGTGCCCGGGAACCCGAGGTAGCTCACCTGCACGGGTGCCGGGCGAAACGCCGCGATCTGCGGCCGCGCATGCTGGGTATAGCCCTTGAGATCGATCAGGATGTCGACCTCGCCGTCGCGGATGCGCTCGGCCGCGGCGCGATGGGGGAGCGCACGGATGTCGACGAAGCGGTCGAAGGCGCGCATGAGCCGCGCGCGCATCGGGCTCGCATCGTCGGGCCCATACGAATAGGCGACGACCTCGAAGCGCGCGCGGTCGTGCTGCTCGAACAGCTCGGCGGCGAGCGCCGCCGTCGCGTGCTCGTGGAAATCCGCCGACAGGTAGCCGAGGCGGATGCGCTCGTGCGCGCGCCGCGCGACATGGCGAAACACGCTCTCCGGCGGCGGCGCGATCGGTGCGATCCAGCGGCGCGCGCAGGCGAGCTGGTCCGCGGGGGTCGCCGGCGTCGCCAGGAGATAGAACGGCGGCACGCGCGCCGCCCCGCCGCGCGTCAGATCGATGAGCTTGGCCTGATCGGACGCATAATCCGTCCAGTCGCACGCGCGCCAACGGTGGTAGACGAGCTGGCTGAACGCGTCGGCATCGTCCGGCCGCAGCCGCAGCGCGCTCTGATATGCGGCGATCGCCCCCTCGAGCTTGCCGAGCTCGCGCCAGGCGTTGCCGAGATTGTAGAAGGCCTCCGGATAGTCCGGCCGCAGCGTCAATGCCTGCTGGAAGGCGCCGAGCGCCGCGTCGGCACGCCCCTGCCCGAGCAGAACGGCGCCGAAATTGTTGTAGGCCTCCGCATGCGCGGGCCGCAGCCGGAAGATCCCTTCGAATGTCGCCTGGGCCTCGTCCAGGCGGCCGAGCTCCTGCAGCGCGATCCCGGCATTGTTGATCGCCTCGACGTAATCCGCGCGCCGCGCCATGGCGTCACGCCAGGCGGCGAGCGCAAGCTCGAGCCGGCCTTGCGCGCGCAGCACGACGCCGCGGTTGAAGTGCGCCTCGGCATAATCATCACGCCGCTCGATCGCGGCGGCAAACGCGGCGAGCGCCTCATCGAGCCGCCCCTGGTCCTGCAGCACGGTGCCGAGATTGTTGTAGGCATCGGCGATGTCGGGCCGCAGCGCAATGACCCGGCGGTAGGCGGCTTCGGCCGCGGCAAGGTCGCGCTGCTCGTGCAGCACCACGCCAATGTTGAAATGCGCCTGCGCGTAGCCGGGCTGCAGCGCGGTCGCGGCGCGATAAGCGGCGAGCGCCTCATCGAGCTTGCCCTGGCGCTGCAGCACCACGCCGATATTGTTGTGCGCATCCGCGGCCGCGGGATTCAGCCGGACAGCCTCGTGATAGGCCGCGAGCGCCGCATCGAGCTCGCCTCCCTGCTTCAACGCGTTGCCCAGCGCGAGATGCCCGGCCGCGTGGTCCGGCCGCAGCGCGATCGCGCGTCGGTGCGCCGCGATGGCGTCGGCGGCGCGGCCCTGCTGCAGCAGCAGGGTGCCGAGATTGTTTAAGCCTTCCGGATTGGGGCGCAAGTCGAGCGCGCGGCGAAAGAGGCGCTCGGCGCCCGCGAGGTCGCCCTGCTGGGCCGCGATGATCGCGAGGTTGGCGCAGGCCGCCTCGTCGCGCGGATCCAGGCTCAGCACCTGACGATAGAGGCGAGCCGCCCGCGGATGGTCGCCGCGCCGATGGGCGTCGACCGCCTCGCGGAAGAGCGCATCCGTCGACGCCGTCATCGCGCGCAAACCAGGCGTGCCTCGCGAGGTGCGGGCGACCGCCTCATGGCACGTTAAAATTGATGTACTGGATGTGGAAGCTCGTCGGACCGTAGAGCTTCACATAGATGTAGCGGCCGTCGAGCTTGATCTCGCCGACGGATCTGCCGCCCTTGAACACGGTGCCGTTATCCTCCGAGCCCTCGGTGTAGACGAGCGCCCAACCAGTCGGCGGCGACAGGGTGACGATGATGGTGGCGGCGATCGCTTCGGCCGGGATGTATTGGCTGACATCGACCTTGATCGGCGTCGGCTCGGCCGGAGCGGCCTGCTCGTCGGGGGGCGGCGCTGGCTCGGCCGGTGCTGCGGGCTGGGGCGGCGGCGCAGCCTGGGGCGGTGGGGATGGCAGGATGTCTAGCGGCCCCCGTCGGGTCTGGGCCAGCTGCACATAGCCTGGCGGCGGGTGCATATCCATGGTTCCGACCTTCAGTCGCCCCAACCAAACGTAGCCGGCACTCAGGGGCGGAGTCATCCCCATCATGGGCGCTACTCGATAATGAAAAGGGGGCCCGCGTGCGAGCCCCCTTCCGCATCGATGGCGCGGACGCGATCAGAAGTCGAAGGTCAGGCCCGAAGAAACAGACGACAAGGTCGCGCCGCCGATCGTGTTGTTGGCGGCGTCGCGGCCGCACAGAGCGTAGCCGTGGCCGCTCGGGCCCAGACAGTAGTGCGCGCCCGGCCCTTGCTGCAGAACGGCGCCGACGATGTACCAGCTGGCCCACTGGTTGAAGTGATAGCGAGCGCCGAGGGCGTACATGCTGGCCGAGTCGTCGAACAGGTTGGCCTGCAACGTCCCGCCCGCCGCGCAGTCGACCGAGTTGTTGAAGCAGAGCACGGCCGGATTTCCCGGCGTCTTGAAAGCGTGCGCATAGGAGGCGCTCACTGCCCACTTGTCGATGTGCTGCGTAAGGCTCGCGAACACGCCGTCGCGCGAGCGTTCGTTGAAGGGCTGTTCGGCCGCAGTAACCTCGCGCCGCAGCCACTCGTAGTAGGCATAGAACTGGAGGTCGCCGAGAGCATCGTGGAAGAGATAGCCGCCACCGATCTTGGCGGCCCATTCGTTGTGAACGCCGGTCATGACGATCTGACCGTTCGGAAGGACGAGTGGCGCCCCGCCGGTGAGGACGGCGTCGTCGTCACCTTGCCGATTGACTCCCATGTGCAGCTCGTAGGCCGCGATCGCGGTCCACGGGCCATTCTTATAGGTGCCGGCGATGCTGTAGGCGTCGCCGAACGAGCCATCGGTGCAGCCCTGCCCGCCGATGTTGCCGGGCACAGCGCCGCCGGTGCCCGGGAAGTTGCTGCCGCTGCCGCGGGTCGAGGCGCCGTTGCACTGGAAGTAGTCGCCATACGAATAGTCGCTGTTGTCCTGGGCGTAGTTCTGCCCCGGCGAGGCGAGGGCGCTGACCTGGAAGCCGTTCCAGATCGGCGACTCGTACCAGATCGCGTGACTCATGCGCCAATCGAACTCGGCGCGATTGTCGCCGCCGGTGTTGCCCATGATCGAGTTGTAGTCGGCGATCGTATTGGCGAACGGATCCATCCGCGCCGTCGCCTTCTTGTACGGCGTGTCCTCCTTGCCGATCTTGATGGCGCCCCACGGACCTTCGATGCCGAGGTAGCTGTCGCGGGTGCCGAGCGCAGCACGCTCGGTCGGTTGCGAGGCGACGTCGACCTGCGCCTCGATCTGGCCAAGGACCGCGTATCCCTCGTAGCCGTAGGGCGCGAGATTGTGGCGCACGCGAATGCCGAAATAGGAACCGTTGCTGGCGATTGCGGCCTTGTCGCCCTGGTCGTAGACGGAGTTGAAGAGGCCGTCGACCGAGAGGTCGAAATGGCCGTACAGCGTGACCGTGGTGTTGTCGATGAGCGGGCCGAGCGGACCGGCTTTGACCGGGATGCCGGCGACGGTGCGAGGCGGGGGCGGTGTCGGCGAGGGCGCGACCCGGGCATGCATCACGGGATTGCCCTTGAGGCCGGGCGCCGGTGCGACCGCTGCTGGCCCGCGCTGACCCTCCAGCGTGTGCACCTGCTTGCGAAGCTCGGCGTTTTCTTTCTCGAGCCTGTCGAGGCGACGCATCACGTCGTCGAGTGTCGCCGCGGAGGTTGCGTGCGAAAATAGGGTCAGGCTCAAAGCGGCGGTTGCGGTGCCGGCTAAAAGCTTGGACTTCATGGTATTCCCCCCTTGGGTCAGCGCCCCGGCCCGCCCCCGCGGTCCGCGTTAACCATAATGCGACTGTCATATTGCCGCACAAGCGAGCGATTGTTGACATTTTTCTGGCATGCCACGCTCGTTTTGCCCACTTTCGTGGCATTTCAGCAACACCTGCGGACAGAATCGACGCCATGTGAACACTGATTTTTTGCGCCGCAACGTCGCCGCAATAGTCTTGTTCTGAAACGATTTTCTGTGCCCAAACACCCCCGGTGGTTGCGCCGCCGCAAAAGACCGACGGGTCGCGTGAACACGTGACCTGAAAAGGGGCGCGCGACCTAGAAGAGGTCGGCGAGCACCGACCAATAGACGAGCTCGTTGTCGAACGCCGGCAGAGATTCGCTTGCCGGCCATGCCACCGGCTCGTCACCCGCGCTCCATACGATGGCCGATATCAGCTTGAAGTGAGTGTTGGTGAGGAAGGCTGTCCACTTCTTCTCCGGCGTGCGGAACGCCAGGATGACGCGATCGTCCTTCGGGTCGACGCTGCGATAGATGCCGTGCTGGTACCCCTCGCGCTCGAAAGCGAGCTCATGCACCGCGAAGGTCGCGGTGCCTTTCGTCAGGCCGAGCTGGACGGCGACCTTGGCGGGCAGGTCGCGTGTGTCGCCGCTGCTATCCATCCGTTTGACGATCTTTGCCCACTGTTCCGGCGTCAGCCGGACGGCCGAATCGGCCTTCGGCGCCGCGTCACCTCCGGCTGGGGCGGACAGCAGGGCCGCGATCGCCACGAGGACAATCGCGAAAGCGCAGCCGGCGCGGCTCGTGGAAGACATTTTCATCGCCGCAGCGTAGCACTTCGCCTGCGGCAGCGGCGAGGCTAGCTTGAGGCCTTGGGTCGCATCTCGGCTCCCAGCTGCGGTCGCACCGCGCGCTCCAGGAACTCCTCTAGTCCCGCGATGCAGGCGCGATCGCCGTAAATGCGCGATTTGCCCGCCGCGATCCTCGCGCGCACGGCCGCGCGCGCCGCCGGATCGCGGCCGAGCCGGGCCGCGATCGCGACATAGTCGTCGACGCTGGGCGCGATGGTTTCCTCGATACCCATCATCGCGAGGATCGCGGCGGTGTGACGGCCGCGCATGAAGGGGCCGGCGAGCGTCACGATTGGCAGATCGTGCGCCAGGCTCTCCAGCGTCGAGTTGCAGCCGGACCAGCCGATGCTGTCGAGCAGGACGTCGCACTGACCGATCGCAGCGACGAAGCGATCGGGCGCGAGGCGCGGCAGCACCACGCAGTGATCGGCCGCGCGCAAGCCGACCTGCGCAAAGACGCGATCGAGGCGGTCGCGAAAGCGTCGCGTCACGCCCGATCCGCCGGCGAACTCGATGAAGGTGAACTGGCAGTCTTCCACCGCGGCTGCGATGCGGGCGAACACAGTGTCGAACTGCGGCAGGTATTTCGGCAGCGACTGGCAGCACCAGAAGACCGTCGCGCCGGCGCGCAAGCCGAGTTGCGCCCGGTCGAGCACGATCGGCGGCGCGGCCGCGGGCTCGTAGCAGATCGACAGGTTCGGCAGCCGCACGAGGCGTTCGGTGTAATGCGCATCGGCGTCCGGCGGCTCCATGCGGTCGCTGCTGAGAAAATAATCGATGGTGGGAAATCCGCTGGTCACCGGATGCCCCCAGGAGACGCATTGCACCGGGGCGAGCCGCTGGGCCGCGAGCTGCGCCGTCACCTTGTCCATGCCGATCTCGGGATAGATCAAAGCGTGCGGCGCGTCCTGCAGGATGGCGTCGCGCCACGCCGCGAGCGGCAGGGGGCCCTGGACGAAGCGCTCGCAGCGCGCTGCCGCGATCTCGGTCTGCGCATCGCGCTCGGCGGCTGTGTGGTAGCCGAACAGCCTGAACCGCTTGCGATCGAGCCCGTTGAGCCAGCCGCAGATCGGCACTTTCCAGTTCGAATGCTGGCGGAAGAAAGCGCTGACGATGCCGAGCCGGATCGGCTCACCGGCGCGCGGGGGCGGCCGCGCCGGCGGATCGGGAAAGCGTGCCGCCATGACGCGGCAGACCAGCGCGCCATAGCGCGCCTGCAGGTCGCGGTCGTTCTCACCCTGATACGCGAGATAGAACGGCTGGTGCGATCCGATCGCGTCGGCGAGCGTCGCCGGCGTGCCGGCACGCGTCACCTCGGCATCGAGGCGGGCGAGGTGAGCGTCATAGGCGGCGCGGCGCGCGGCGATCTCGGCTTCGTCGGCATAGAGCACCGGCAGCTCCGCCATGCAGGCGGCGAGGTCGGCCTCGAGCAGGCGCGGCTCGAGCGCGACGGCGCGCGCGAACGCGGCGCGCGCCTGGGCGATCTCGCCGAGCCGGCGCAACGCGAGGCCGCGGTTGTAGTGCGCCATCGCGAGCTTATCATCGAGCGCCAGCGCATGATCGTATTGCGCGAGCGCCTCGTCGAGGCGGCCGACCTCGCGCAGCGCATTGGCGAGGTTGTTGCGAATGCCGGCCGCGTCGGGACGCAGCGCGAGCGCGCGCTCGCTGTGCGCGAGCGCGTCGTCGAAGCGGCCGAGCTGCTGCAGCAGGGCGCCGAGATTGACATGGGCATCGACTAGATCGGGGTGCCGGGCGAGCACCTTCTCGTAATGCGCGACGGCCGCGGCGAGCCTGCCCTGCTGGCGCAGCGCCATCGCGAGATGGAGGCGCGGCGCAGGGGAATTCGGCGCACGCTCGACCGCCCGCGCAAACTGCGCCACCGCCTCGTCCGACCGCCCCAGACGGCCCAGCGCCGCGCCGAGATTGCCCAGCGCCTCGCCGTAGTCCGGCTTGAGCGCGACCGCCTGCGCGAAGCTCGCCGCCGCCTCGCTGAACCTGCCCCGAGCGGCGAGGATCGCGCCCTGGTCGTTGTGCATCTCGGCGACGTTCGGCGCGAGCGCGAGTGCGCGGCCGACGAGGTCGGCGGCATCCGGCCGCCCCAGTTGATGGGCGACGATGCCGAGCAGGTGCAGCGCGCGGGCGTTATGGGGATCGGCGGCACAGGCGAGTCGATAGAGGCGCTCGGCCTCGGCGAGGCGGCCGGCGCGATGGTGCTCCAGGGCGGCGGCGAGCTGCGGCGCGGGTGGGCGCGTGGCGTCCATGCGATCTCTTCGGCCCAATCCTCGCAGAGCTGTCCTCACGGACCGGTCGTCACAGACCTACAGGCACGCGAATGCGGGATCAATCGCGCCCGGGGCGGCGTCGTGATGGGGTCGGCCGATGCGCGCAACGTGACGGCGTGTTATTGGGATGGTGGTCGATACCCGGAGTGACACCGATGAAAGCAACGCTATGCGCCGTCGGATTTGCGCTGATTGTCGCGGGCGCCCGGCCGGCGTTCGCCTATTACTGCCCGGACGGACAGCTGCCGGCACCGCCCGAGGTCGCGGCGCAGATGGCGCTTCCGCTGTGCGGCTTCGCGGCGACCAAACGCTGGGGACCGAATGGCTGCCAGTTGTGCGATCCGCGCAACATGTACCCCAATCCCTACAGCGGTTCGTATTACGAGGGGAATCACAAAGGGCGGCACCATCACGCCTTCCGCGTCAACCAGTAGATATGGGCGCTCGACCAGCTGCTCGCGGCGGGCGCCATGATCACGATGATGGAAGGCGTCGCCCGTGAGACGGCGACGAAGATTATGAAAAGCGGCGAGGCCGGCGATAAGCCGGCCTCGTTCTTGATCGCCTGACACCAATGGGCGCTCTCATCAGCGATAGTGGCGGTGATGCCTGAGGTGCCCGCCATACTGCGCATAAGCGCCACCGAAACCATAGCCGTAGGCGCCGTGGCTCTGGGCGTTGCCGACGCCCGCTTCGGTGCTCGATTGCTGCCCCGATTGCGCCTGTGAGACGGTAACGCACCCCAAGAGCGCCCCTGCGATCGCCGCGAGCCTGATCAGGTTGCGCATTGGTCAACTCCTTGCTTGTTGTTCTCACGCGTTCCCGGGGGTAACGAGTTCCGGAAAGGCCCGTTCCTCACGCGAAAGGAACCCGGCGGCATACCGTCAGCGCAGAATCTGATAGCCGGCGATGACGAGCTCGACCGCGATCAGCGCGACGATGATCATCTCCAGCCGCAGCGAGCGGCGCGTGTCGATGATGTCGGTCAAGACCTCGGCGGTCTCGGATATCACCGACAGCTTGCGGGTGAGCGCGTCGGTGCGCTCCTCGAGCTCGTATTCGTCCTGCAGGCGCGCGGTGAGCCGCTCGAGATCGTAGCGGTCCCACACCACATCCGGTTTGTCGGTGACGGCGACCCGGCCGGACACGCGGTGCTTCACCAGCAGCGCGTTGCCGATGTGCTTGAGGATGGCGCGCCGACCGCCGACCGCGCTGCCCTTTTCGGCGAGCTGGCGCGCGAACGGCTCGACCAGGTCGAAGACGGCGGCAACCTCGCGCTCGTCTCGGGCGAGCACCACGCTCTTCGACAGTGCATCGGCGATGACGATGAGATGCTCGGGCGTCACCGTCTTCAACGTGATGGGACCGCCGGGCAGGATCTGATCGTCCTTGGCCGAGTCGATCGTGACGTGGGCCGTCTCTTCCTCGGGTGTCGCGACCGGCCCGATGACGCGCGGGCGCAGCTCGCGCAGGACATAGTCCTCCTGCGCCGGCGTGAGGCCGACGAGGACCGCGACGCCGTAGCGAAACAAGGTGACGAAACCGTCGGCGCCGACCCGATAGGTCAGCGGCGAGGATGACACGACCTGCGCCGGATCTATGCCCGCCGTGTTGATGCGCTCGCCGAGCAGGAGCGCGCGGGCGCGGCGCGGCGCTTTCACTGTTTCGGTCGCATCGTTCATTCGCGTCGACCGCTCAGGCGAAGCGCTCGCGGGAGCGGGCCCGCGCCTTCTCGGCCTCGACCTCGCGATTGCGCGGCGGGCTCGCGGTGGAGAGATCGTGCAGCAGGCGCCGCGCGACGTCGGCGACCTCATCGACCGCGCGCGCGAAGGCGGCTTCGTTGGCTTTCGAAGGGTGCGCGAAGCCGGAGAGCTTGCGCACGAACTGGAGCGCCGAGGCACGGATTTCACCCTCCGTCGCGGGCGGGTCGAAATTGAACAAGGTGCGGATATTGCGGCACATGGGAGGCTCCGTTTGTCCCAAGCCGGAATGTAGGCTGAAATCGCGGCGTCTGCTGCGGGGGCACGAAAAAAGCCCGCCGGTCAGCCTCTAAACGGCTGATCAGACGGGCCTTTTTTGGTTGCGGGAGGTGGATTTGAACCACCGACCTTCAGGTTATGAGCCCGTCCCCAGGCCGGAAATTCTTCTGCGATTTCAAGCAGTATGGCGACTATTTGTGCCGATTTTGTGCCATGGAAGACTTGGAATTGGATGAGAAGGTCCGGGACGAGCAATCAAGGATCGACCACCTCCGGTGCCATGTGGTCGACCGCAATCAGCCCGTTGCATGTCCCGGGCCAGTGAGGGTGCCATTGCTTCCGTCGCTTAGACGACGCGGAGCTTGCGCTTCTTGAAATCCAGCTCCAGCAGGGAGACGTCGCCCGTCTCCTTGTGTCTGGCCGTGACCCGCATCGGCCTATCCCAGCGATTGTAGTAGAAATTCTCAAGCTGCAGATTCGGGAGGCGCTCAGCCGCCCGCCTGATCGCGGTGATTTGCTCTGCCGCCGTCGGCTCTTTCCGCGTGGACATGGTCCATTCCTCCATGACATTCCAAATCGGGGGCATCCCGCTTGGAACTTGACGCAGAGTCTAATCGAACTTATGTGACGTTTCAAACTCGTTCGAGAAACACAAAAAGAAGTCAATTGTTCCAGAGGAAGCCCGGGCGGGGAGCATGACCACCTCAGTTCGAACGAGATTGACATTCGAACGTCGAATTTTGGGTAAGTCTTTGTTTCAATTATATTTTATCGTGCACTGGAACCAGAGCCATTCGCTCTTGGCGCATCAAATACGGCCCCGCGCTCATACGCGACGGGACCTACATTTTCGCGTGTACTAACCGATCTGTAACTTTATTTGATCGGCCAGCCTCTGTATAACGAGCGTCATCGAACACATCGAACAGACCCTCACGTGCCGAAGTTTCCGAAAAAGAGCGCCCCCACACACCCGTCCCGCCGCATTGGTGACGACGTCAGACGTCGACTCCGCGAATTGAACACGACCCTGACAAGCGTCGCAAAGGACATGAATGTCGCTCACCCGGCAGTTCGTCAGTGGCTTACGAGGGAACGGTTTCCCGCCACAGGCCTGCAACAGCTCATGCAACGTCTCGGACTGCCGACCGACATTGAGGAGCTAAAGCGCATCTATGGGATAGAGGTCAGTTCCGCTCCCGTGAAGCCGGTTGCGACCGACGTTACGGAAGTGATCCGCTCCTTCGTCCCTCCGCCCGCAGAGGAAGATCTCGGTGCCGAGGTCATCAAGTTTCTCCGTTCCATGAATGAATGGGACGCATTTGCGATTTGGTCGATCGATGAGCTTCCTTTCGAGTTGACCGATATCGGTTGGAAGGCGGTAGGTACTCTGATCGCTTCGTCCATCTACCACAAAAACATAGTCTGCATTTATGTTCATCCAAGTGAAGCCGAATTAACTCGACTCAGAAAAGTGTGCGGGCTTGTGAAAATGCCTCACGCAGATCTTTTCGAGGATGCCTTTGCGAGATTTAAACAAAAATTACGAGCCTCCGATATTAGAGACCTGTCAACGGATCTGATCACTGTCGACGAGCGAGCTCTCGACGAGAGAACCGGCAACCCAAAGCCAATGCGCTTGACGGATGATCAGATCAGAGATCACGTCATTAAGATTGAGGCGCATAGTGCTGCTTTTTGCGCGCCGCACCACGTTTTCGTGATGTCAATTCCAGCCAGAAAGCCCGTAGGGGCCCTCGCGCAATTTCCAACCGGCGATTCGGAAATAGTCCGCAAACGGCTCCTTTCCTTAGGAAAGGACGCTACCATCGATCTGCATAACTTTTTGATCGCTTGCATGGAAACAATCGGTCCACATCGAGATATTGATGTAGTCCGCACCCTCGCGCCTGGTCCTGAGAGGCCGCTTCCGAACAGTCCGACCAGCAACGGCAAATCTGCGTTTCAAAAAGATGATCACCATTAAGGGCTTGCGGTTCAGCTACAGACCGGATGATCCACTGTTCGATGGGATCAGCTTCGATCTCTCGATGCCTGGCTTCTATGCAATTTTTGGTCGGTCCGGCTCTGGCAAGAGCACGCTCGGAAAGATCTTTGCTCGTAGACTAAGCGCTGCCGCTGATGTGATATCGGTGCCTGAGCCTGTGCTTTATGCTTCGACCGACGATATTCTCCCGCATTGGGTTCCTGTAGCAAAGCATCTCAACGAATTCTTGCCGCCGAATACGAACGACAAGCTGACCTCATATTGGGAAGCGGCACAACTGGACAAGAAAACGTACGCAAGCCTTCCGCCCGAGCTATCGTTGGGCCAACGCCAGCGAGTTAACCTCGCCAGGTATGTCGTTCGCGAAGCCCCATGTCTCGTCCTCGACGAGGTCCTGGTTGGTGTCGATCAGCCTAGCAGATGGAGGATCCTCAAGTGGATTAAAGGCCGACGACAAGGCCTGTTCACAATTCTCATCAGCCACGAGATCGACGACGTTGCGGTGTTCTCTAAACAGGTCATCAAGCTCGAAAGTAGCAGACCAGCGAGCATCTCCGTGTTGACTGGCTGCGATCTCGATGAGGTTCCCGATGTCCCGTCAACTACGCATATTGCCCTTCGGAAGGAGCTCGTTGCCTAATGCGGCTCTTTGTTGGACAGATCCTTTTCGCCACTGCGATTATCGGGATAGTCATCGTCGTCAAGCATGCCGGCGGCTATCCTGAATATGTGCTTCCCTCTGGATCAACGATAGCAAACTACGTTCGCGCGAACTGGCCAGACCTCCTCCTCCTTGGCGGCTATACATTCCTGTATTCCTGCGTTGGGTTGGCAATAGCACTTGTGGTGGCTTCTATGACCGCCGTGGCTACTATGCGCAGCAGGAGGTTGACCGACGGCGCGCTCGCCTTCGGCATTGCATGGCAAAGCTACCCGATCGTCGCGCTCGCTCCGCTGCTATTTGTAATGTTCGGAGATGGCCAAATCACTCGCATCATAATCATTGGGTCGTTCGCGTACTTTCCAGCTTTCCTGGCTTTCTTGGCGATCGGCTCTCGGCGTGTCGAGGCTCTTGAAAGCTTCTTTGAACAGGTGGAGCGGTGGCCGCGCGGTGGGCGTTTCTTGGTTCGCCTTAACCACTCGGGGAAGACGGTAGAAAGCGCGGTTATCGGAAGTGCGGCCCTCGCGTTGGTCGGCGCGGTCGTGGCTGAGTTTCTTGGAGCCAACTACGGTATCGGATACCTGATCCGGACCGGTCAGTATTCGCATCACACTGAAGTAATGATTGCGGCGATCATTACGATCGGCCTCTTCAGCGCGTTCTATTTTGCAGCTATTCAAGCCGCAGTGCGGGCGGCGCTTCCGGGTTCTACGCGATGACCCAAACCTCCATGTGAAGGAGCACATCATGATGACGCGGCGGCATTGGTTGGGCTTTGTGACCCTCCTCATTACGGGGATCGTCGTTGCTGTCTTGGGCAGCGGCAATATCACCACCCGAGCGGCAGGACCTATAGAGTACCGGCTCAAATGGCTTCCTAATGCCGGGTTCGCCGGTGACCTATACGCCCAGGCCGAGGGCTACTACTCGAAGAACGGACTGCAAGTGAATGTTACACCCGGCGGCCCGGATCGCGACGCTCTCACAGCCCTCCTCAGTCCAGGCAGCTCGACACTGTTCGCGGTGGCATCGGCCGATCAAGTTTTGCAGGCGATCTATCGGGGAAGCACGAACCTCCGAGTGGTAGCCCAATTTTATGCCGGCAACCCCGTGCAATGGATCTACCGGTCGTCAATTGGAACGATCGATGCGCCTGCCAAGCTGAAGGGGAGACGCATCGGTGTTGCGATTGGTGATAACGACGAGACTATCATGAAGGCGTATCTGCAAGCGAACGGGATCGCGCAATCTGACGTCAAACTAACGGGCATTCAATTCGATTATGGCCCGTTCTTGACAGGAAGCGTCGACCTCTTTTCAGTCTATCTTAACACGCAAGGCGTCGACCTCCGGCGTCAAATGCAAAAGGAGCGCGTCGCCGTGCTGTTCTTCGATCCAGCAAGGGTGGGCAAGCCGATCAACTTCGCGGCTAATTCGCTGGTGACGACATCGCGTGTGATCGATGAGCAGCCGGACATGGTGCGCCGATTCGTCGCCGCGACTGTTGCCGGCTGGGAGGACGCGATGAGCCCCTCCAATCGAGAGAGGGCTGCTCATGATGTCTCCGCCGCCGTCGGTGCAGCATTGGTGGACATCGACAGCGTGCGCGAACAAATCGATGCGACGCGGCCTCTGGTCAAGCCTACGACGGACCATCAGATCGGGGCGATAGACGTGGCAGCTTGGAAGCAGACTGAGGATGTGATGTACGCCCAACGCTTGCTGAAGGCGCCGAACGGCCAAGTGCCGCCGAAGATGGGAGTCGAGAGATATCTCGACCTCCGGTTCGTGCGTCGTAACTGACTGCAACGGGAGCGAAGGTTCAATCATGCGCTCCTCTGGGAGGCGGTCGCAGGTCCGTGACGCCGTGCGTCAGATGTACTGTGATCGGCACGCGGAGTACATAGAGTACCGAAATTCACCGAGAGGGATTAACGAGTCGGCTGCTTGGGCCGCGGCCGACGCCTTCATGCGGCAACACGGTCTAGTGGGGGCAAGTTTCGTCGATCTCGGATGCGGATTTGGTTGGCCGGTCATTCGATCCTGGCGTCCACGGTCATATATCGGGCTCGACATCTCTTCGGAGTTGTTGGAACGGCATCTCCTGAAGACGGATCCGCATGTCTTATTGATCGACAGAGATCTAGAGGAGTTTGATCCCACCGATCTGGCCTCCATTCGAGATGATCGGAGGACAGTCGTTATCTCGATCTTCTCTTTCCATTACCTAGCCGAGCCGTATCGGTTGGTCGAAAAGATAGCTCGACCTGGACGCTGGTTCTGTTTTGTTGTTGCTAATGCCGAACATGATCGTGCATCCGCCGACAATGATCGGATCGTCCACCTCCTCCAGGAAGGGCAGACCTTCACCTATTTTTTGCATGAGTTGCATGAGTACATTCGCTGGATCGGTTCTCCAATGCTGTTAGAAACCAAACAATGTGGAGCGAGCGTTGGCGTGCGTTCCGAAAACCCATATTATTTGATCGGCGGTCGCTGGTGACCTTTACAGCTTGCCAGCGGGTTCGACAAATGAGTGCTGTCAGCGTGGGACAAGTTTAGGGGGAACAATGAGCCCATTCACGGTAGGGCCGCTTGTGGATTTTAACGACCTCAACTTTCACGGGATGATGCTGAGTAACGGCGAAAAATATCTGGCTTTTGCTAAAGCTCTCCGCCCGCTTGTTCAGGGCCGCGTTGTTGCTGAAGTTGGAGCAGGGGTCGGCGTCCTCTCATTCATAGCGGCAGAGCTCGGTGCTCGCCGCGTGCTCGCCGTTGAGCAGTCCGTCGAGCCGACTTCGATCATGAAAGATCTGCTGCCAGAATATCCCAAGGCTATGCGAGCGATAGGCGTACTCTGCGGATCTCACCGAGAGTTTGTCCAAGAGCTAAAGTTTGCTGATATCGTATTTTCCGAAACCATCGGGTATTTTGGATTCGAAGAGGGGATTTCGATGATCCTTAGTGAGTTACACCGGCACTCGCCTGGGGCGTATTTTTTACCGCTCGCAATGTCGGTCGACGCACATCCCTTAGTGCATGCGGGGCGGTCTGTCAGCAAGCTTTGTCTGGCGCGCGCGCCAATACCCTCCTTTCCCGCGAAGGCGTTGGTATCGCCCAGTGAATTCTCACCACTATGGAGACACGAGCATATACCAGAACTGAATTATTCGTGGTGCCTTCACCAGGATGTCACCGTCGTCGGATTTATGACGTCGTTTGAGTGCAAGCTGAACAGCTCAATCACCATAACAAACCGCGTCGGATTCTGGCCGAGGGCGCGCGTCCTCTTTCGGAATCCTCTTCCTTTGCATAAAGGTGACATTTTCAAACTCCAACTCCGAATCTCGCCAGACGGCAGGCTCACTATTCGGTATGGCACTGACCTGCATGAGGAGCTAGCTATCCAGCTGTCCCCAGGAAACACTGAGCTGCTCGACGTCTCATATGAGACAGAGACGGTGACTTCTCTTGGAGCGAAGGTTCGTAGGATCGTGGAGCAGGTGCGGTGATGGAGGCCTCTGCATGGGATTGTGGTACGCAGATTACTGCGTTGATTTTCCTTCCTCTAAGACGGCGCGCCGACGTTGTAGTACGGAGCTTATCGGTAAATTTAGTTTAGGGCGCGCTACGTTACCCGCGTTATGCATTATTTGGTTGCGGGGACAGGATTTGAACCTGTGACCTCAAGGTTATGAGCCTTGCGAGCTACCGGGCTGCTCCACCCCGCGACCTTTAGAGAAGCAATCGGGCGGGCGCTTTCGCGGCGGCCGTGCATGGGAAACGATAGCACATTCGAAAAAGCGAAAGCCAGATCAATGTTGAGCAGAGGCTGGAGTACCGTGAATGCAGGACTATCGCCGGTTCATTGACCTCGTCTGTTTGCACGCTGCGCGAGATCTCCACAACGTTTGATAAGAGTGGCGAAATCCTCGGCGTCGTCCAGAAGAATGCCGTCGTCGGCCATCTTCTTGTAGTCGGCCTCGAGCTCTTTGATCGCGTCAGCATCAGGGACGAGCTGCAGATCGCCTGAGACAGCTTTGGCGTAATCGATCCAATCGCCATCGCGGTCCTTCATTCGGAAGAATTTTCCCTTGAATTCGGCGACCTCCTTGGCGAGTGCGGGGTCATCGAACGCCTGCTGCGCGTAACCGGCGTCGTCGAGCCGCACGAGATCGTGCCAATGGCGGGCATAGCGATTGTCGCGCTCATCGCCTCGGCAATAGACGTGGATCGCCGTGGCCTTTTCCCAAAATGTTCGCTTGGGATGCATGGCGCGAGGCTTCGCCGTCGGAAATTGAAGGTCCGGAAGGTGCTCCGCTGCGTCGCATACGATCGAGCGCTCCTCGCAGGGCTCGCCGGTCGATCGAGCTCCGAATTCGATCATGACACGTGGCGCCACGTAGCCCCCGCCTTTCGCAAGCGGATCATAGTCGATATAGATCTTGTGTCCTTTGGCACTGACCTTCACGTCGACGCCGGTAGCCGCGACGTGCTTGGTAATGACGGGCAACACCTTGTCCCTCACCCACTCCGCGAGCTTCGTGTCGATCGCGTCGCGCCATTTCTTCGCCTGGCTGTTGGTCTTGGGAATGGGCGCACCGGCGCCGACGAGCTCCGGGATCAGCTCGCGTACGTCGTAGGTGACGTCGATGTCTTCCGAGAAGCGGCCAATGACGCCATAGGCCTTCGACAGCGAGGTGCCGCCCTTGAAGACCAGGTGCTTGCCGAATTCTGACTTGAACAGCGCATCGAGCGCCCAGACAACCCAGACGTCCTTCTCGAGCAAATGAATGGCCCGCCCCGAATTCGTGGCGGCCACGCCCAGAGCTGCGAGGCGCTCCTCGCGTGACAAGGTCAGATAATTTTCAGCCATGCGACAACAGCGTTCGACTGATGGACGTCCTCATCCACTCAGGTAGCGCTGGCCGAAGAGCGATGAGCTCGTCAACCGCGGAAGGCGGAAGCTTCTTTTTGAGCACGGTCAGGGCTTCAGCTGCGTGACGCTCGCCCATCCATTCAAGGGCGCGCACGGCCTCCCCAGCGGCACGATGCGAGGGCAGAAGCATCCACTGAGGCGCGCGTTTCATCTCCACGACCTGGGCACCCAGCCTGATTTTGCGGCTCGGACCCGACGTGAGATAGACGAGTTTCGTGGGTACTTGCGTGGTCAATCCAAGCGAGTTTGCCGCTGCCGCGCCGTGCGGAACGACGGTCTCCGCGCGCGTTGCCGCGATCGCCTCGACGACCTTTTCCGCCGATGGGGCGCGTATACCGAAACGCGTCTTGATGGGCTTGACGTAAGCGCCGGCATAGAGCCGAAGCAACTGCTTGCGCTCCTCAAGACGCTTAAGCGCCTGATCGACGGCAGCCCGCTTACCGAGATGCGACAAGCCCTTGGCGCTCAGTAAAGCGCCCTCAGGAAGCCGCTCGGCCTCGGCCAGGATGTTTTCGGCAATGGTCGGCATCGTTTTCACCTGTCAGAAATATAATTCATTTTCTGACTGATGACAAGAAGAACAGAAATTGCGACGATATTTCAACCAGTTATGGACCTCAGGAATGACGACGGCTCTCAGGGGACAGCGAAGACGTCATTGGCGATCGCGTCCATCGCCTTCTTGTGGTCGTCTGATTTAAACAGATGGCCGTAGCGGTCCATCGTCACCTGGAGGCTGCTATGGCCGGCAAAGGTCTGCACGGTCTTGGGGCTCAGGCCGGCTTCGATCCAGCACGAAATCGCAAAGTGCCGGAGAGCGTGCCAGTTGAACCGCGCCGGTTCGGGATTGTTCGCCGGATCTTGCTTGTGCCGCTTCTCGAGCTCGTCGAACAGCGGCAGGAATTTGCGTTTGATCATGTTGTCGTGGCCGGTATACCAGCCGCGCTTATTTGGAAACACGAGCTGATCGGGCTTCTTGAACTTGGCCCGCAGCTTCCACTCCTTCAGCATCAGCACGAGCGGCTGCGAGAGCGGAATGGTTCGCATGCCAGCGGCCGTCTTCGTCACATCCTCATCGCCATAGGCATCAACCCGCGTCTCGATCTTCACCTCGCCCTTGGCTAGGTCGAGATGGCGCCAGCGCAGTGCATGCAGCTCGCCTGCGCGAACGCCGGTCGCGCCGGCAAACGCAAGTTTCACGTGGAAATCCTTATCAGCAACGGCGAGCAGGGTACGCATGACCTCCTTCGTAGGTGGCACGATCTTACGCGCGCCCTCATCGCGGCGGCCAATCACCTTCACGCCGCGCGCGACATTGATCGCGACCATGTCGCGATGGATCGCATAGGCGAGGAGCTGCTGCAGAGTGCTGAGGATCTTGCGGGTAGTAACGACGGACACTCCGGCGTTCCGCAAGCTGTCTCGGAAGTCGCCTACGCTGCGGCTCGAGAGCTGCGCGAGGCGGATGCTGCCGATACCGCCCTCGAATTTCTTCAGCCGGGCGGGACGCTTCTTGCCTTCATGGCGCTTGGGATCGCGGCAGATGTAATTGCGGATGTGGCCTTCCATGGTCTTGTAGTTCTGCCGGGTCATCCGCTCGCCACGAGCGCGGCGCCCCTCGCAATAAGTGAGGTATTGGTCGGCGGCGTCCTTGACCGTGAACTTCGCTGCATCGGCGCGGAAGGTCCCGGCGCGCATCTTGCTCTTGGTCGCGTTTGCGAAGACATCGGCTTCATGGCGAGTATCGAACTGGCGGCGCTCGCGATGGCCGTTCGCGTCCATGACGTCGGCGGTCCAGCGGACGGTTTCGGTGCCGTTGGCGTTCTTCCAGCTGCGCTTGCGGATCGACATGGGCCCTCCTTCGAGGGAAATCGTAGCACTCACACCGGAGGCGCCATCGCAAGAACGGCGCCGCCGCACCCCCGTTACAAATCATTCCCATCCGTTCCATCTGGCGTGGTCGTCGGGAAGGTTTGGGACTCCAGAATCTTACCAATTGACACAGGGCCATGTAAAGAACAAAATAGGAACATTCCCTCGGGTCACCGAACGGGACATGCATAACGGATTGCGAGGCCACTCATTACAGAGCGCTTCGGCCTCTAGGGCCAAGCGCTAGCCGGGTTCAAGGCAAGCAACTCCCATCTGCCGCCGCGGGAAGGTCTTGGCGCAGACGCGCCAGGTCATCAACAGCAGCTTGGGAGACAGCCATGGACCTTCACACGGTACCAAACGATACTTCATTACCACTCGCCGACGATTTGCTCAGGGGAGCAGATGCAATCGCCGAGTTCATTTTCGGCAAGGGGACCAACAGCCGCAGGAAGGTGTACTATCTGGCTGAATGCACACGGATACCGGTCTTCCGGCTTGGGTCTGTGCTGTGCGCGCGCCGCTCGGTACTTCTGAACTGGATAGCCGCACAGGAGAATCGGATTGGCCTCTCTCAGAATGCGGCTAACCAACAGGGAGGCCAATGATGCCCACGGAAGTCCACGTTCGGTGCGGCCTTGCTCGCAACTCACCGCCCCTGCGGATCTGAACATAGCCGCACTGCGGTTCGGTCGCTGGTGAAAAGCCGTAATGCCCCAGGTAACTCTAAATCTGGCAGTCTCCCCATCGCCGTGGTTGGCCGATCCTACCTTCCTGGATCGACTGCTCAACAGTGGTGTAGAGCATGCAAAAAAGGGACAGATCGAAGACGCAATCGCGACCTTCGAGGAAGCGCTTCAAATCAATCCAAACAATGCGCTTGCCCGCTATAATAGAGCCCGCTCGTATTTCGAGAAGAATGAATTTGATCAAGCGATAGCGGACCTAGAAAAGGCGACCGAGCTAGAGCCGGACCTTGCGGAAGCGTTCAATACTCGCGGTTGCGCTTACCTAAAAAAAGGCGATTTCGAATCCGCAATTGATGATTTCAGCCACTCAATCCAATTAAATCCACTGGATGGCTCTATTTACGCCAATCGGGGCGCTGCTTACGGAATGTGGGGCGCGTATCAATCGGCCATACAAGACCTCAATGAGGCCATTCGGCTATACGAAGGGGATCCCGCCGCATGGGAGGCCTTTTACAACCGTGGTGTCGCGCGCGGAGCCGAGGGACAGATCGAATTATCGATCTCTGATTACAGTAGATCGATCGAACTGAAGCCTTCGGCGCATGCATTTTACAACCGAGGAAGCTCATATCTAAAAATTGACGACCCCGATAGTGCGATTGCCGATTTTACAAGGGCAATTGAGCTTGATCCTAAGTCATCTGCTGCATTTTACAATCGCGGAGCTACATATCTCGACAAGGATGAGGTCGATCTTGCAATCTCCGACCTTAGCAGGGCAGCCCAGCTTGACCCAGCTGATGCCGATCCATTTTGGACGCGAGCTCAGGCGTGGCAAAAGAAAAATGAAATCTTATACTATTTAATCGATATGACGCGCGCTGCGTATCTTAATCCTGTTGAATATCGACCGCTGTTTGAAGCCGTTTTGACGTATTATCTTAAGAACTCTGGTGCGGGAAATCGTCGACAACTATTGTCTAGCTTGGCACTATTCAAGGAATTTATTGATATTTTCGAACGAATGCCTAGAATCGCCAAGTTAAATGAGCGTGAGGGACGTACCAAAAACAAGAAAATGGGAGTAGCTAGGGGAACCGAAACGCTAGCGACCTTAGAGTTGGATCGTGAATCGAGATGGGCACTTTTAGGATTGCCAGAGACGCCTTCGCGGAAATGGAAACCGCGGCCGAAAGGCCGCCCCCCCAAAGGCGCAAAGTACGATGACGAGTTCGTCTCGTTCGTCCGGGATGTCTATGGCCCAGCTCTAAAGGGGAAGACGCCCGCCGAGAGACAAGACGTACGCACTTATATATTCACGAAGGACCGCGGGCTGTACGACAGGATCATCCAGTATGAAATGCGGGCAAAGTTGCCACGCGATATCTACATGCCCTCCGAACAAGTCATAGCCGAGAGACGCAGGCAACAGCTCCGCCGGGCAGGATTGGCAAAGGCGGAACCATGAATTTTTGCGGTTGATTAAATCAGTACGTTGCGATATGTACATATTTAAGGCCATGACGTCCGCGGAACTCTTGGCCTACCAGAATCGGGCGCCTGACGGAGGACCCCTCTTGGCGAAATCAAGGATTCGGCCTGGCGACCCCAGCGAAGCGGCTCGTCTCTTACACTTCGCGATCACAGGCTACACCGAAGGAGAGCGCCGCGCCTTTTGGTGCGCGCATGTGCATCTGGCGGGCTGGGAATACCTGATCAAGGTGGTCTTCATGCGCGAAGTCGGCGGCATGATCATGACCCCCCGCTACTGTCCAATCTTAACAGCGCGAACCAGGGAAGAAGCCTACGAAGTCGCGGCCACTTCAGCGGCGCGCCTCTTTGCGGAAAGTGCGCCGCTTGCTCGGTAGCACTCGGCCTTGGGAAGTGTCATCGAAGGAGAGCAGCAATGGCAATGCAGGAAGTCGAATTAGCCGAAGATTTGGTGCTGGGCGCGGCGAACATCGCGACATTGATGCTCAAGGATGGGAACGTGCGGACCATCTACCATTGGGCTGCCACGACGAATATTCCGATTTTTCACCTGGGTGGACAACTCGCCCTACGGAGAAGTGTTCTCTTTCGCTGGATTGAATCCTTGGAAAATCGTGGTCGGAACCTTCCCAGTCCATCAAATGAAGCGGCCGCGAAGATGCGGTCTAGCTCTGAGATGCGGTGAGGGGTCTCAACATGGACGCCTCAACACCTCGGGCGCCTCCGTCCACTTTCGGATGGCTGATGAAGCTCTGGATGAAATTGACCGGAGTCGACGCCGATAGGCTTTCGCGCTGCCCACAGCAGGACCACGACAACGTGCGTGCGTTGGGCGAGCTGATGCTGCTCACGTTCATTTATCAGGCACTGCTCTTTGTCGCCGTCGGGCACGAGGTCTTCGCGTCCTTTTCCCAATTCCGGCCCGACATCGCAGCCATTTCGATCTTTGTCCCGCTGTTCGTCATGTTCATCGACTCTTACGTCGTCATGAGATCCAGCTTGCGGATTCCGCTCGATCTCGCCCAGCATTCCGAGATGATCTCGCCCACCATTCCGATTTGAAGTCGCCCACCTGTTCCGAGACGATCTCGCCCACCATTCCGGCATGATCTCGCCCGGGTGACGCG